>Ga0247611_10002146_pt1 | contig 32987 bp, 22 predicted proteins | sample 177DNAGHGhighgp2_FD_192422 | JGI IMG/M metagenome (GOLD analysis project Ga0247611, IMG submission 192422) | Sheep rumen microbial communities from Palmerston North, Manawatu-Wanganui, New Zealand - 1770 DNA GHGhigh gp2 | ecosystem: Host-associated > Mammals > Digestive system > Stomach > Rumen... | reverse complement strand
GTGCTGAGTCCGCAGAACGGCATACTGTGGCAACGTACGTTCTTCGAGTGGCTGGATCGGTGGCTGAAGGAGTAAAGTAGATGAGTTGATGAGTTGATGAGTTTATAGGTTTATTTATTATGAAATACGAATACGAATATGAGATAAAGTACCAGGAGGTGGACGACCGCAAGCGGCTGCGTCTATACAACCTGGAGAACTACCTGCTGGAGGTAGCGGGACGCGTAGCGGATCAGTTGGGCTTTGGTATCCAGGTGCTCCACCCGCGGGGACTGACATGGATACTGACGCGCCTGAGCGTAGAGATGGACTATCTGCCTACGCACAACGAGCATATCGTCATCGAGACCTGGATCGAACAGAATGTCCATATGCTCTCTACGCGTGACTATCGCCTTTGGCTCCTCACGCCGGAGGGCGAGAAGCGACTGATTGGTCGATGCAAGTCGGTATGGGCTGTGCTGGACATGGAGAAGCGCGAGATAGTGAATATCTTCGACGATCCGATACTGGCCGACTCGGTCGATGGCGAGGTGCTGGATATGCAACGCGTACGTATGACCACCATCCCCGAACCTACGGGACAACGTCCGTACCGCATCTGCTACTCCGACCTGGACTACAACCGTCATTGCAACAGTTGCAACTACCTGCGCGTCATGACCGACACCTACCTACCCTGCTACTACGACCGTGCCGTACGGCTCGACATCTACTATAGCAAGGAGGTCATGATGGGTGAGACGCTGCAGACCTACTACCTGGTGAGCGACGATGGCGTACAGTACCAGCAGAAGCTGGAGAACGGAGAGACCTCCTGCTCGGCGAAGATTAGTTTTATTGGTTGATGAGTTTATTAGTTGATGAGTTTATTAGTTGATTGGTTTATTAGTTGATTGGTTTATTAGTTGATTGGTTTATTAGTTTATTAGTTTATTAGTTGATTAGTTTATGGAGAATCCGATACAAGAACAGACGCTTCTGAAGCGTCCGACCGAACTGGAATGCGACGTGGTACGCTTCCAGAATCAGAAAGACAAATGGATTGCCTTTGTGGGGCTCAAAGACGGTCGCCCGTATGAGATCTTCACCGGTCTGGCGGACGACGAGATGGGTATTGCGCTACCTAAGAGCGTGACGAAGGGCAAGATCATCAAGGTGGTCAAGGAGGACGGCCAGAAACGCTACGACTTCCAGTTTGTCAATACGCGCGGCTTCAAGACTACGGTAGAGGGACTGAGCTATAAGTTCGACCGTGAGTTCTGGAACTACGCCCGCCTGATCTCCGGCGTGCTGCGCTACGGCATGCCGATCGACCAGGTGGTGAAGATGATCTCCGGCCTGCAGATGGACAACGACTCGATCAACTCATGGACCACCGGCGTCGCTCGCGTGCTGAAGCGCTACGTGCCGGGAGCGGAAGTGGAAGAGTGATACGGGTTACGGGTTACGGAAAAAAAATAAAGCTCGGCAATATCTGCCGGGCTTTATTTTTGGCTTTTCTGCTATTTGGACTCGGGGTTTACGGGTTCGCCCTTTGAGTCGTAGAATTGCGTCTGGAGCATTCCGAGGCTCTGGTTTTCCACTACGTGCACGCCGTACTTTACGAACCATTGTTGCTTGAGGCTACCCAGTAGTCCTCGGCAAACGTAGGCATATACATAGGGGTGCAGATACAGTCGGAGTCCTCGTCCGTATTGCTCTGACAAATGTGCAACCTGCTCTTCTACCTGGTCGGTAAACAAGATCGACGGTTGTATCTTTCCTTTTCCGCCGCAGGTCGGACAGGTCTCCATCACTTCCACTTCTACAGCGGGGCGCACGCGTTGGCGGGTGATCTGCATCAGTCCGAATTTGCTGAGCGGCAAAATGTTGTGTTTGGCTCGGTCGCGTTCCATGAGGCTACGCATGTGGTCGTAGAGTTGCTGCTGGTGCTCCTTGGTATGCATATCGATAAAATCGATAATGATGATACCTCCTATATCACGTAGGCGAAGCTGGTGCACGATCTCGTCGGCGGCAGCCATGTTGTACTGGAATGCGTTCTCTTCCTGGTCTTCGTATAGCTTCTTGCTACCCGAATTGACATCGATGGAAAACAGGGCTTCAGTCTTGTCTATGATCAGATAGCCGCCATGTTTGAATCCCACAGTACGACCCAGACCGGTCTTCATCTGTCGGGTGATGTCAAATTTATCGAAGATGGGTTGCTTCTGGTGGTACAGTTTCACGATCTTGGCGCTCTCGGGTGCAATCAATGTCAGATATTGTTTCACCTCCTCGTAGATGCTCTCGTCGTTGACCTGTATGCTCGTGAAGCTGGACGAGAGCATATCACGAATGATACCTATCGTGCGTCCTATCTCTTCACTCACCAAGCTGACTGGCTGCTTCTGTTGCAGCTGCTTGACCGTCTCGTGCCAGCGCTCGACCAGCAATCGCAACTCGGAATCCAGTTCCGCTACGCGCTTGTCTTCGGCTACGGTACGTACGATCACGCCAAAGCCGTGAGGCTTGATCGACGAGATGAGCTGCTTCAGTCGGGAGCGTTCGCTCTCGCGCTTGATCTTCTGGCTCACCATCACGCCGTCCGACAATGGCATCAGCACCATGTTGCGTCCGGCTATCGATATCTCGGCCGTCAGTCGGGGTCCCTTGGTATTGATAGGCTCCTTGGTCACCTGCACCAGCAGGGTGTCGCCTACCTTCAGTACATCTTCGATTTTTCCTTCTTTGCCCACCTCAGGCTGACGCTTCTGCTTGTCGATAGCCGGCACACGGCGCCGATCCGACACAGCCTTGGTGACAAACTGCTGGAAAGTACGAAACTCCGAACCTAAATCCAAATAGTGTAGAAAAGCTTCTTTCTCATAACCTACATCCACAAAGACTGCATTCAACGCAGGCATCACTTTCTTCACGCGGCCGTAATAGATATTACCTACCGCAAAGTTATCCTCGTTGCGCTTCTCGCGGTTGATCTCCTGCAGGCGATCGTCCTCCGTCAGCGCGATAGCAATTTCTTGTGGCTGTACGTCCACAATTAATTCGCTTTTCATAGGATTTGTTGTCTTAATAAATCAATAAATAAAAATGCCTTGTGGCAAGCCTGTTTGCGCCCAGACAAGCTTATCGCCACAAAGCATATGCACAGAACGAAATCGTCCTAAGGCTTACTTATGCTTATGACGATTCTTGCGCAGACGTTTTTTACGCTTGTGTGTAGACATCTTATGTCTCTTATGCTTCTTTCCGTTTGGCATAGTAAATTGATGTTATAAAAATTAATAATTCAGTGGTCTTCCGATTAACGAACCATGTTGTTAAACTCATCTGCCGGCTTGAAGTAAGCAATCTTGTGCTCAGGTACTTCGATGGAGATGTTCTTGGAGATGTTGCGGGCAATCTTTGCCTTGCGAGTTTTGGCGGTAAAGCTACCGAAGCCGCGCAGATATACGCTGTCGCCGGAGGTCACCGTCTCTTTGATTTTCGCCATACCTGCCTCTACGATGTTCGAGATAGTCGTCTTGTCATATCCCGTCGAGATAGCAATGGCGTTTACAAGTTCAGCTTTTGTCATAATTGTATGTGTTTATATATATAAAAATCCTCTTTTTCTTTCCTCAAAAACGAAAAGCGGGTACAAAATTACTATAAATTATTGAAATACAAAAGTTTTTTGCAAAAAAAATTGCATTTTTTGTGTTTTTTTTGTAATTTTGCACCAATTTTTGATGAAAATCGCACTAAAACGATGAATTTGACCTACTTATACGACCAATTATACCGCTGGTGGGAATGTCATCGTCGGGAGCTTCCATGGCGTGACACACGTGACGCCTATCGTATCTGGCTCTCCGAAATCATTCTCCAGCAGACGCGCGTGCAGCAGGGCCTGGACTACTACATGCGATTCACGTCCCGTTTTCCGGATGTGGATAGCCTGGCCGCGGCCGACGAGCAGGAGGTGCTGCGCCTCTGGCAGGGACTAGGCTACTACTCGCGCGCGCGAAACTTATATAAATGCGCGCAAACGATCGTCGAGCGTGGATGGCAACCCTTCCCTACCCGCTACGAGGATATCCGTTCCTTGCCCGGCATAGGCGACTATACCGCCGGCGCCATTACGGCCTTTGCCTACGACCAGCCCTATCCTGCCATGGACGGCAATGTGTATCGCGTCGTGGCGCGCCTCTTCGACTGCGACATACCGTTTGATACCACACAGGGCAAGCGCCATTTCCACGAGCTCATCCTCCGGCTGCTCGACCATGAGCATCCCGGCCTCTTCAACGCCGCCATCATGGAGCTGGGCGCACTCCATTGTACGCCCTCGCTCAGCGAACCGGAGACGGGTGATATGCGATGTACATCCTGTCCGCTCCAGACGCTGTGTCTGGGCTATCAGCACGGCACAGCCGAACTGCTGCCCGTACGCAAGCCACGGCCTAAGTTGCGCGACCGCTACCTCAACTACACCATCTACCTGGCCGAACAAGACGGCCAACGCTATACGCTCATCCGCCAGCGTACCGAGCGCGATATATGGCAGCATCTGTGGGAATTTCCGCTTGTGGAGACACAGAACGCTCTGCTGCCTCCTACGCCCGGCGTGCCGTCCGTAGAACTCAAGCATATCCTGAGCCATCAGCGTCTCTATGCCCGATTCGAAAAGCAGACAGTCCGAGAACTGCCTGCCTTGGAGGGAACGCGTCGCGTTGCCCTACGTGATCTGGATGAGTACGGCCTGAGCCGACTCACGCTTATTGCGCTTGAGCGCTTGCTTTAGGACGTGCGGGGTTGCGGCCCTTGTACGGCCAGCTCTCCTGCTTGAGGAAGTCCATGTATTTCTCCCCGCCGCCATATACCTTGAAGACGTTGTTGCAGAAGAGAATGTCTGTGATGCTGTTCTGCTCTACGTATTCGCGCATATTCTTCGTGAAGTAGCGACCGTCCACGACGTGCACCTCTTCAAACGAGCCGAACAGATAGCCCACCAGGGCGTTGCCGAAGCTGTCCTTTAGGATCAGTACTCGGCGTCCGTTCTGCTGAGAGGTACGTACCTGCGTGATCTTGCTGTCGCCACCCATGAATACGCAGTAGGCAGCCGAACTGCCGTCCTTGAAATGGCCGAAGAACGGACCCACATAGGGCGCAGCCTCGGCGGTGACTTTATACGCTTTGTCGATCGTGTAATTGATATACGTCGTCTCGTAGGCCGAGTCCTTAGGCGTATAATACACAAAATCCTCCGGCGACTGCTTGACCGATATATCGTGGCTGTAGCCGTACATCGTGCCTACAAAGCCGTGTACCACCTCCTTGTTGTATTCGCTCAGCGGGCGATATGGTACGCCGGCCACTTGCGCAAAGCGCTCGGCCGCATAGTATGCCCCCAGCGGCGCCCAGTGGTGGTCGGTTCTTAGGTAGATATCCTCCGAGGCATGCTTGCCCAGCGTGGTGTAGATATCCACCGCCTTGACCGAGTCGTCCAGGAGCGAATAGGTGTTACGTATCGTCGTCAGCTCCGACTTGGTGCTCGACTTCGCAGCATCCGGACAGTAGTACTCTACGGCCGTAGGAATCACCATGCAATATACATTCACGCCCGGGAACGTACGCTTATATTCATTACATACCTTGGCATACTGGTTACCGCCGTTCGTACCGTGATAGGCACTCAGCGCACGCACCTGGCCTTCCGGTCCACAGATGATGATACCCGCGCTGGCGATCTTAGCCGCCTCTTCGGCATTCTGCTGATTCTTATACTCGGCTATCTCGCGATCATCCGTGATACCCAGTTCCTCGCTATCCGCATCCGTATTGGTGGTGTTATCTGCGGCGTGGAAAGTGATCGCCTCCTCCGGCTTACCCAGACGGATACCCGAATACTTATCCAGCTGCATACTTCCCTGCAGCAACTGCTCCCGGAAGGGCTCTGTATCGGAGAACCATTGGGCAATGGTCTTCGTGTATAGTCCGCTCTGCAGCGAGTCAGACTCCCACGAAGGAAAAGCCGGAAACTCGGTCAAGTCCCTTCGCTCCAGTTCGGAGAACGTCGGACGCGGCAGGACATAGAAAATGCCGGTGATAATGATCAGCACCAGCGCCATCACAACAATATAAATATAACTCTGTTTCATTAGAATCGTGTATAAAGGAATGGATTATTCGTGGCACCTACCAGCAGGGCGATGCTCACACCGAGAATAACTATCGAAACCACCACATGGGTCACCATGCGTACCGTCTCGTTCTTAATGCCCTGCTGCAGCCAGTCGCGTATCGGCAAGCAGCATGCGATAGCCAGCACCCAGAGCCATAGTTTGTTCATCACGAGCGACTTTGTGAGGAAGTCCAGTCCGCCGCCGGCGGTAAACAGCTGGCGATAGTAGAGCAGCATCTGGCTGAAGTCATCAAAATAGAACACACCCCATCCCAGCAGCACCAATGCCAAACTATAGATATGCAGGAACGGACGCACCCAGCGGTTTTTCTCTATCTTGACGATGGAGAATTTCTCCAGCGCAACGATCACGCCGAAGTACATACCCCAGATGATGAAATTCCAGCTGGCGCCGTGCCACATACCGGTCAGAAACCATACGACCAATATGTTCAGCGCCTGGTGACGACGGTTACCACCCATCGGGATATAGACATAGTCGCGGAAGAAACTACCGAGCGACATATGCCATCTGCGCCAGAAGTCGGTGATCGACGTACAGCAGTACGGATGGTTGAAGTTCTCCTTGAAGTGGAATCCCAGACAGCGACCGATACCGATAGCCATGTCGGAGTATCCGGAGAAGTCGAAGTAGATCTGCAGCGCAAAGGCCAGCGTACCTACCAGCGCACCCATAGACGTCGTCTGGTCCGATAGTTGACCCAGCAGTTGGTCGGCCACCACGGATATCTGGTTGGCAATAATCACCTTCTTGCCCAGACCGAGCAGGAAGCGATAGAGTCCCTCGGCGATATCGTCGGCCGTCACTTTGCGGTTTTCTATCTCGCGGGCCACGGTGTCGTAGCGTACGATAGGTCCGGCTATCAACTGCGGGAACATCGATATATAGAGCAGCAGGTTCGTAAACCGACGCTGTGCCGGCGACTCGTGGCGATAGACATCCACCAAGTAGCTGATCGACTGGAAGGTATAGAAACTAATACCTATCGGCAGACTGATCTCCGGACTGGTGACCGGCAGACCTATCTGCGCCAGCAGACCGGCAATAAAATTAGCGTATTTGAAGGTGCCCAGAATAGCAATATTGCCTATCAGGCCTATCACCAGGGCCGTTTTACGCCATCCTTCCGTAGCTCGGTCTATAATCAGACCGGCCAGGTAGTTGAGCAGCACGCATCCCAACATCAGGAACACATATACCGGCTCGCCCCATGCGTAGAATATCAGGGAGAAGAGCACCAGTATGATGTTGCGTGCATGAAATCCGCCCAGGCCCTTGTCCAGCACTCTGGCTAATAGGTATAGGATGGCAAAAGCCGGCAGAAATCCAAACAGAAAGAATAAATCAGCGAATACCATAACGCGTTATAATTGAAGCTATTTTTAGTCCCAGTTTCTTGGCACCAGCGGGATTGGTGTGGGTGCCGTCTTTTGTTTCTATTTGTTCGTTCTCCAGATGGATCACCGGCACGCCGGCCGCCAGTCCGCATCCGTCCAGTATCTCGCCCACACGGGCAATCTTCTCCGCCGATGCCTTGGTGGTAGGCATGGGGGTCAGCAGCACGATATCGGCCATTGGGAAGGCCCGTTGCAGCGTCTCTACGCTGTAGCGAACCGAGAGGGCCAGCGAGGTCACCTCACCGGGCTCCTTGCGCAGCAGCACCTTGCTATCCACGGCAAAGGCCTCTTCTACCGTCATGTCCCATATGCCGGGACGCTTCTGTTCGAACCATGCATCGTTGGTGCCGGCCATGATCAGGATCACGTCCGGCGCGTCCTGCAGGTGCAGTTGCACGCGTTGCAGCAGACGTACCACTTGGTTGAATACCACGTTTTGCTCACTCAGCACAGCCGTACTGTCGTGCGGCGCACGCAGCGTCTGCGCCGTGTTAGTCCATGTGGCGCCCGAACGGGCAAAGTTGTAGCACGTGGCGGGTTGCATCTGTTGCATGAACCAGTAGCACCAGCTCTCCTGGCGCGAACAGTCCACCCCACCATTCCAGGTGTTGCTATCACCCAGAAAGGCATACCTCACATCTCTGGCAGTCACCATCCCGGCCGCCAGCAAACAAACTAATACAATACTTATACGTTTCATCTTAAAAGCATTCAGCCTTCTGCCATCAGCTATCAGCCAAATTCATAATTCTTAATTCTTAATTCTCCAAAAGTCCTCCCCCGACTACCCGTCCGTCCTGGTATAGCACGAGCGACTGTCCGGGCGTGATGCCCCCAACGGGCTGCTCAAAGCGTAGCCGGATGCGGTCGTCCTCTATCGCTACGCGGGCTTTCACGGCCGGCGAGCGGTAGCGTACACGGGCTTCCACTACGGGATTTGCCCGCAAAGCCTCCGGGTCGATCAGCATCAGGTCGGTGGCCGTAGCCTCCGTCGCCAGCAGGTCGTCGCGTTCGCCCAGCATGACGCGGTTCTGCTCGGCGTCGATATGCGTCACGAAGCGCGGACTACCCAGCGCGATACCCAGGCCCTTGCGTTGACCGATCGTATAGTGCTGAAAGCCCTCATGGCGTCCCAGCACGTGGCCCTCACGGTCGATGTATTCGCCCGGATGGGTCTCTACGCCCTCGTCGCGGAGGAAGCGACGGTAGTCGTTATCCGGCACGAAGCATATCTCCTGACTCTCCCGCTTCTTGGCGAGCGTCTCATAGCCGTGGTCGCGGGCTATCTGCCGCACCTGGTCCTTCGTGAGGTCGCCCAGGGGGAAGATGGTGCGACGCAGGTTCTGCTCCGTCAGCCGCCAGAGGAAGTAAGTCTGGTCCTTATGCGTATCGGCCGCCGTAGCCAGGTACATATGGCCGTCATGCTCCCGGGTGCGGGCATAATGGCCGGTAGCGATATAGTCGCAACCCATCTCATCGGCCATGCGCAGCAGTTCGCCCCACTTGATATAGGCGTTGCAGAGCACGCATGGATTCGGTGTCCGGCCGCGGTTGTACTCCTCGACGAAGTTCTGAATCACCTGCCGGCGGAAGGTATCGCGATAGTCCACGATATGATGCTCAAAGCCCATCTGCTCGGCGTTGTGCTTGGCCTCCATGATGCTCTCTATCGAGCAGCACCCTTTCTCCTTGGCCAGGCACGACTCACGGATGCTATCAAACGTGCGAAAGGTACAACCTACCAGGTCGTACCCCCGTTCGCGTAGCAGTAGCGCCGAAACCGTCGAATCAATACCGCCCGACATCGCTATGAGCACCCGTTTATTCATTCGTTTTCAACAAATATTCGAAAATTCCAAGATTCGAAAATTCGAAAATTAACATTACACTATCAAACATACATCAATCTTCAAATCCTCAAATTTTCAAATCTCAAATTTCCTTTATTTATAAAGGAATCGTTTGATCGACTTCTTCGGCGTCTTCTCAAAGGGCTCTTGCTTGATCTCGATGTCCGATACCTGCGAGTAGCCCGGTATGAGCTTGTTCAGACGTTGCAGGTTCTCGCGCATCTGCTTCTGCAGTTCCTCCAGGCTCATGCGCTTAGCCAATGTCTCGTCGGGGAAGACGAGTGCCACCAGTTTTCCCTCGCGTTCTACCACGAGCGACTCCCCTACTCCGGTCTGGTTGTTCAGTTTGTCCTCGATCTCCTCAGGGTAGATATTCTGTCCGCTGGCGCCGAGGATCATGGTCTTGTTCCTACCCTTGATGAAGATATTCTGGCGTTTGTCCAGACATCCCAGGTCGCCCGTACGCATCCATCCGTCCTCGGTGAAGACGGCCTTGGTAGCTTCCTCGTTCTTATAGTATCCCATCATGACGTTCTCGCCACGTACGAGTATCTCGCCCACGCCGGAGTTGTTCGGGTTGTCGATTTTGACCTCCATATTCTTCACGGGTACACCGCCCGAACGTGCCTTGAAGTACTTAGGCGGGTTGCCGCCGATCAGCGGTCCGCACTCCGTCATGCCGTAGCCGATAGAGAGCGGGAAGTGGATATCCATTAGACACTTCTCTACGATCGGATTCATCGCCGCACCGCCGCATATGAAGTAGCGCAACTTGCCGCCAAAGGCATTCTTCAGGGCGCTCTTCACGCGGGCACGGATGATCTGACCAATGATAGGCGTGTACCAGAACGCACGGATCACTTTCTTCGAGAGCATCGGGTCCAGCGATTTCTTGTGGATCTTCTCGATCACGAGCGGTACGGTCACTACCAGGTATGGCTGCACCTCCTGCATCGCTTTCAGCAGGATCGACGGCGTCGGGCTCTTCGTGAGGAAGTAGATATGCGTTCCGCACGTCAGCGGATATAGGAATTCGCACACCTGGCCAAACATATGGGCCAGCGGGAGCATGGATACCAGTCGCTGTCCGGGTTCTACCGGCAGGATCTGATGACCCACCTCTACGTTGTTGCTCAGGCTGCGTCCGTTCAGCATCACGCCCTTGGGGCTACCCGTCGAACCCGACGTGTAGTTGATCAGGCACATCGCGTCCGCATCGGCCGTGAAGTGGATATCCTCGGGCTCGATGCCTTGGGAATAATGCTTGCTGTAGGCCTCGTCCAGTTCCTGTTTCGTGGGGAAAGCTACGCCCTCGGCCACCTTGAGCGGACTGAAATCCACGAGCGAGATAGCAGCCTCCACATCGGCCAGAGGCTGATGCTGTAGTTCGTGCCATACGTACGGACCTACGAAGAGCAGCTTGGAGTCCGAGTGGGCCAACAGGTGGCTGATATCCTCGGCCTTGAAGTCCTGCAGGATGCTGACCACCACGGCTTCGTACGAGGCGATAGCCAAGTAGGCCACAGCCCAGTTGGCGCAGTTGCGACCGGCCAGGGCAATCTTGTCGCCCTTCTTGATGCCGAGCAACTTAAAGAGCTCGTGCAGGCGCAGCATTTCCTGGGCCAGGCCACCAAAGGTATAGGCCTTAGCTTCGCCGTAATCGGATAGCGCTTCGTCGTCCCACTGACGCTTCATGACGCTGTTCAGATATTCTAAATAATGCTTTTCCATTTCTATTTTTCCCAAATCGGGCGCAAAGGTACAAAAAAAAATCGACACCCGCAAGGAAATGTCGATTTTTTTTTGCAGACCGGCTCTTTTAGAGCCTAAAAGACCGTTTTACTAAAAGACCGCTTTGCTAAAAGACCGCCTTCGGCTAAAAGACTGACTCACTATAGCAGCTATACATATTAGGCTTTTTTCTTTGAGTGAGCGCAGCGAGCGGTCTTTATTCTTTTAGCGAGCGAAGCGAGCGGTCTGATTTATAGCCGCTCCAGTTCCACCGTAAAGTGCCGCATAAGCGGCGCCTCCTTCGTGATACGCAGTCCGTGCTTGATCTCGTGGCGGCGGTCATAGACGTTCTTGAGTGCCGCGGCGATGACGTCCATATGGTTGTTGGTATAGACGCGTCTTGGTATACAGAGGCGTACGAAGTCCAGTCCGCCGAAGCGGTTCTCACGCGTCACGGGGTCGCGATCGGCCAGTATATAGCCTATCTCGCATGCACGGATACCGGCCTCCAGGTAGAGTTCGCAGGTCAGCGTCTGCGCGGGAAATTCCTCTTTGGGTATCTGACTCAGCACCTTGTCGGCATCTACGAAGATAGCATGTCCCCCAGCGGGACGCTGGTACGGTATGCCGTATTCATCCAGTTTCTTGGCCAGGTACTGCACCTGACGGATGCGTGTGTCGAGCATGTCGTATTCGGTATTCTCCATCAGTCCCACAGCCAGCGCGGCCATGTCGCGGCCGTTCATGCCTCCGTACGTGAGGAAGCCCTCAAACGGTATGCAGAACTGCTTGCATCCCTCGTACCACTCCTGTCGGTTGGTGGCGATGAAACCGCCCATATTTACCAGTCCGTCCTTCTTGGCCGACATAGTCATCGAGTCCACGTAGCTGAACATCTCGCGGGCGATCTCCTTGATGGTCTTATCCTCGTAGCCTGGTTCGCGGGTCTTGATGAAGTATGCATTCTCCGCAAAGCGTGCCGAGTCCATGTTTACGGCTACGCCGTAGCGGTGGCACAGTTCGCACGTCGCCTTGATATTAGCCATTGATACGGGCTGTCCGCCTACGGTGTTGTTCGTCACGGTCAGCACCATGAATGGCACGTTGCCCTCGTTCTCACGCAGCACTTTTTCCAGCTTCTCCAGCGAAACGTTGCCCTTGAAGGGGGCCTCCAGTTGGGTATCCTTGGCCTCGTCGCAGGTGACGTCTATCGCCGTGGCTTTGCGGGCCTCTATATGTCCCTTGGTGGTGTCGAAATGTGCATTGCCGGGGATGACTTGTCCGGGCTTGACCAGGTAGGAGAACAGCACATTCTCGGCGGCCCTACCCTGGTGAGTCGGGATGACGTATTCGAAGCCGGTCAACTGGGTGACTACGTTCTTAAATTCGAAGAACGAGCGGGCACCCGAGTAGCTCTCGTCGCCCATCATGAGTGCGGCCCATTGGCGATCGGACATGGCGCCTGTACCGGAGTCGGTCAGCAGGTCGATATACACTTGCTCGGAGCGGAGCATGAATACGTTGTTTTTCGCCTCGCGAAGCCATTGTTCGCGTTCTTGACGAGAAGATTTGCGGATGGGTTCCACCATCTTGATCTTCCACGATTCAGCAAACGGAAGTTCCATATCGGTATTAGATTTTTGATTTGCGCTGCAAAGGTACAAAAAAAATCTCACATACGCAAGCGTACGCGAGATTTTTTTGCAGATGAATGTCGCTATGTCGCTGTTTTTGCGGTGGAACTTTGAGACTTTGAGACTTTCGTGAGACTTTATAAATAAATGGTATTCAGGAAATTACACCCAATAGTCTCAATAATCTCATTAATCTCATGCAAAATAATAGCGACAAAGCGACACGGAAAAAAGAGGGGGCTGTGGTGAGCCTGTGGTGAGGCTAATTACCAACGAACAACCAACGAACAACCAACGAACAACCAACGAATAACCAACGAATAACTAACGATTGACAGGACATAGGTAAATGAATATGCCGAAATATGTTGACTCAATTCCTAAAAAGGTTGACTGGTGTACTAAAAAGGTTGTCATAGTGTGATTAGGGTGACGTTAGGGGAAAAGTCTAGGATTAACAGGACAAAAACCTAAGAAATCCCTTACTTGATCCTAACTTAACCCAGTATCGTCAATATCGCCATGCAAAATTAGAGTCTGCTGGTCTACTGGATTTACAAGAAAAGTTTGAATTAAAAGGACAATGGCAAAGTGGCAAAGTTAATAAAACATTTGTAAATGTGCGAATTACAGACGAACAAACTTTGCCACTTTGTCACTTTGTCATCCAAATTTTTAAAACGAGCGGAGCTCTCGCTCCTTGTCGGAGACGTAATCTACTCCGGCATCAAATGCCGATACAATTAACAAAGGACCTCCGGATATTATCCGGAAACAATAAACAAAACTTTATACTCCACGCTATCACGCGGAGCAGGAAACGGCGTATCACTACGTTAGCACTTCGCGGGGGCCCCAGGTAAAGAAAAAATCGGGCCGAACGTCCCGAGCACGGGACAAAGAACCGCGCCAGTCACACACCTCTACGGGTCCTAAAGACACCGGCTTGGCCGGTCGGCACCGTAGGTAGGTACCCGCCGGAGGCAATGTTGCAGCAAGAATGCGACAAAAGGGACGATGTTTACTCTGCGCTTACTCGCAGAGAAGGGGACGTACTAACATAGGCGGATACAAAATAAACTATAATATCGGTCATAAATGGCCGATACTGTTTTATCCGGTTTTACGTCATGGATGGGGACGGAATTTCATTTTCGCTGCAAAGGTACAAAAAAAATCGCACATATGCAAATTTATGTGCGATTTTTTCTATTTTCCCTCCTGCAATACGATCTTGAGCAGTTCTACCGACAATTCTGTTTGTGCCTGCAAGATCGATCCGGTCATCATCATGTGTCTTGGGTCGGTTACGTCCCAATGATAGCCATTGGGGCTCGTCCTCGTTTCGGATTGCAGCACATACACATAGCCCTGCGTCAGGCCGTCCTTTAGCACGCGGTCGATACACAATATGCGGCTTTTCTGCCGATCGATCAGGATGTTACGCCATATATATTGTGCGGGCTGCGTAGTATGGGTCTGCGCGAACGTGGTGCGCCATATCATCATGGCGCCTTCGTCATTCACCTCGTAGTCGGGCAACCAATCCACGCACCTATCGCACCGGAATGAATATACATCCTGTTTCATCGGTTTGAATTTGCTTACCTGGAACGGTAAGCTTTTTACTATGGCTTGCTGATATTCCGCCTCCGTCAACGGCTTCTGACTCCCGCATCCCGCCAACATCATCGCCGCCGCTAAGATAATAAACAGCTTTCTCATAATTGTTTTTGTTTTGCGCTGCAAAATTACAACAAAAAATCGACACTCGCAAGAGAATGTCGATTTTTTTTGTAAAGACCGGCTCTTTTAGAGCCTCAAAGAGTAAAGACCGTTCTTAGCCACAAGGGCACGATTATTACGCTTTACTCACTAAAAGAATAAAGCCTAGTATGTATAACTGGAAAGTCCTGAGATACTAGACCGCTGCGCTGCTCTAGAAAGTGCTAAAAGTGCCACAAGTGCCACAACAAAAATATAGTGTCGAATAATATTCGGCCCAACAAACGTTGTTTTGCGGTGCCTTTGGTTAGTAGCCTTTGATTATGGTGTTCTATGCTCAATGGTCTAGGATTAACAGGACAAAACTCAAAGAAAACCCTTACTTGAGTCTTACTCGCCCATAGAGGGGATTTTCGAAATAAGGAAGAAAAAATGGGAGCAGGAAACGGCGTCGGAACAAGCTTGCAAGACCGAAACGCACTAGGCGCGTTTAACTTGCCGCTGTTCCTCCTTTCCCCACTGAACGCACTACGCTGGCGTTCATCGGGGACTCCAGATGAAAAGAAACCGGCATCAAATGCCGGGTCAATGGACAAAGTATAACAAACCTCGGGCCGAACATCCCGAGCACGGGACAAAGGATTTAGAGGCAGTGGCAGGAGCGGGAATGGCGGCTGTAGGGATTGTAAGGGGAGAGGGCGTAGGAGATTTTGAGGCCGACGTAGAAGGGGGTACAGTCGTTGATGAGTTTGCGGCCTTGGCGATTAGCTTCCATAACGGGGGTGAGGATACGCTGGAGGGGAAAGCCATCGCGGGTGTCGGAGAGCATGATGAGGCTTTCGGCGCTGCTTTGCGAGGGAGTGTAGCGGGTAAAGCAATAGTCGAAATACGCACCTACGACAATATAGGAGCGATGGCGGCGCGACCAGGTGTTGAGCGGGATGATGTAACTGAGTTCGGTCGTGAGCCACCATTGAATATTCGGGAGCGCGAGGCGGCCGGAATTGTCCATCGTAAAATGGCGGGAGGCGGCTAAAGGATAGGACTCGTAGACGCGGTTGTCGTAGTCAGGATAATTGACGGAGAGCGAGGCGTTACGGACGGATTGTTCCCAGGAATTAAAGAAGGGGAAGACGGCTTTGGCACCGGCAAGGAACAGGACATTCTTCCGGGAGAGAGCCAGTTGCAGGGGGACGCCGACCGACCAAGTGGCATAGCGTTCACGGAGGGAGCCGATGGTATAATCGATCTCCATTTGCTGGTTCTCGACGTCGATAGTGGTATAATGGTCTTCGTAGTCGGTCTTGCCGAAACCGACGTTGTGGCCGTCGAGCGTGAGGCCGGTTCGGAAGCCAAGGACATGAGGCGAGAGGTAGGCGTAGTAGAGGTGTGCGCCTCCGGTGAGACCTACTTGCTTGTTGACATAGACGGGTTGAGACGACCAAGAGGCTACACCACCATGCAAGCCAAACTCAAAAAGATGATCGGCATGCGCCATGAGCGGGAGAAGCAATACTATGTATAGGAGGACGCGTCTCATGGGATTAAGCGTTTTTCGGTCCAGACGGTATCGCCCTGTTGGTAACGATAGAGATAGATACCGCGGGTGAGATGGTCTTCACGAACGGGCTGGCCGTGACAATTAAAAATTTGAACTTGTAGTTGGTCGTTAGTCGTTGGTCGTTGGACGTTTATTTCAAGGATGTTGGACCAGATGGTCTGGTTGTTATCCAGTTCGATACGTAACTGGAAGCGTCCGTGCAGTTCGTTCTGCTCGGAGTAGTCGTCATCGGTGGCACCGGGTATGGGTAAATCGTCTTTGTACCATTGATAAGAACGAGCGGTACGATCGGGGAAGAGTGTTCTCAACGTGACGTTGTCCAAGAGGAGTTGCCAGTTGTATTTATTGACGATGAGGGGATAGAGACGTTCGCAATGCTCGACCGTTAATGTAACCGTAATGCGGTACGCGATACAATCCGGCCATCGTTTACTGGGTATTTCTATGATGTGTTCCCCCTCTTCTGCAATGACGGCAGAATCTCCGAATCCATGCCAAGTATATGGCATGAGCGTGTCGCATGTATAGTGATGCTCTTGTTCACGAATCATATAAGGGCAACAGGTTTCGGTAGAAATATTTAAAACAAAATACACACTATCCGCTCCGTACGATTCATATAAGGTATCTTGCAGTTCGGAGGAAACAGCATAAATTTTATCCCGCCATGCTATTTGCACAAGGGTGTCGCAAATCGTGGTGTCGGAAGAGATAGTAACAGGAGGATACGGACAATGGTAGCGCGTCACGCGTAAGGTATAATACACGCTATCATATCCATACGCATCATATACTGTGTCGTGTATCTCGTGCGTTAAGGGAAATAGTTTGTCGTGCCATTTGATTTGCGAAAGGGTATCGCAAATCGTGGTGTCTTGGCTGACAGATACGGGTGGATAGGGGCAATGAATAGTACGTAACGAGTAAACAAGGTATAAACTATCGTTCCCTTGCGCATCTTTGTATATTTTACCTATTGTGTCCGCTTTTATCCATTCTATACCTCTCCAGCTAAAAGGAAGTAATGTATCACAAATAGTAGTATCAACCGTCTGGTATTCAACATTACTACACAAATGTAGTTCAATATCATCCACCGCATAATCATCGCCCTCTGCGTTTCCGTATTGGGTAGGATCATCTATGATAGATACGGTCACTTTGTCCACTCCTTCCGGTATAGTAAACTTCATTCCTTCCAAATGCCATTGTGCAGAGTACTGCCATGAATCCGGTATATTATACAGACTCCAATCATGTCCGATAGTATCCGTATTGTATCGTGCTAATTGTTCTCCGGTACGAGCATCTGTCACAACAAAGACAAATTTGGGATACGAATACGAGAAGAAAGGAACTGTCTTAAACTCCCTTGCTGTAACTACATTTGCAAAGTAGGCAGAAAAAGACAACTGCATACCGGCACACAATCCTGCCACTTCTTTTTGATATATATAATTCGTGTAATAGATATTAGCACTACTATTTGTTTCAAAGAAATATCCTCGTGTTATATCGTTCGGGTAGGTATGGTCATCCATAATATGCCAAGTATGGAAATCAGATTCAGGATGCCCCTGTTTCGCAATAATATAATGCATACCTGCTAAATATCCTGCAGAATAATAAACATCTTGCTGGTATCTACTACTTATGCCCGGCATAGGCGTTTTGCTTACCATCGGGTTGTTCGGGTCATTGCCACCGAAATCTTCGCGGAAAAGGAGCGTTCCTCCCATGCAAAATGGTGGTTCGGGTACCTCACAATGTTCTGTTTCGACGTGAAGGATATAATAGATACTATCGAATCCGCAGGTACTAAGGAGAGTGTCGCGGAGGGTATCGGCGATATTGTATATTTTGTCACGCCATTGAATTTGAGAGAGGGTATCGCAGACGGTGGTGTCTGTGCGGATAGTGTCGGGTGTCATGCAGAGGTGGACCTCGATGTCGTCGATGGCGAAGTCGTTGCCGTTGGAATTGCTGACGTTGTTGTAGATAGACAGTTGCACAGACTCAACACCTACGGGGACGATAAAGTTCATACCCACCAAGCGCCATTCTACGGATTGTTGCCAACACATATTATCGCCGATAAAGGTAGAGTCGAACGGTATGTCGCCTGTGTCGTAAGTAGCTAACTCTGTGTTAGATGTAGGATCCGTTAAGACAAACTTCAGTCGTGGGTACGCATACATACCCGGGCGACCTACGTACATGCCCCAGGTCATGACGTTGGCCACGTAGGCAGAGAAAGTCAATTCGATACCTTCGCAAAGATGGTCGATGGTGGTACGATAAAAAGCGTCACTACCTGCTCGGCCGTCTATCTCCATAAAATAGCCACTGGTCAAGTCTCCAAAATGGGTATGGTCGTCTTGGAGATGCCATTGTGACGTACCATTTCCGTTGCAATACCCCTGTTTGGTCACCAGATATTTTCCTGCACCCATGCTGCCGAGTACATCTGTTGTCGCTTGCGTATAACTCATGCCGGGTACAGGAGTCGTACTGATTTTCGGATCAGAGGGGTCGTTACCGCCGAAATCCTCCCGGAAGAGGAGTATTCCGTCAATACAGAGATCCTCCGTACATTTGTTCACTTTTAGCAGGAACGGATCGCTCACGGCTCGGCAGTTGACGCTCTCGATATTTCCATCGCCTGAGACGGCTACTTTGTACCATCCTGAGTCGGCTTTCTGAATGGCATCAAAGCTGAGGATTCCTCCGCTGAAACCGGACATTTCTGTCCATGTGACGCTATCCGTAGAGTGCCACCATTTATATTCTAAGGGTTCGGCAAACGTACCGTCGTTGGCAAAGTTGGCGGTGAGGGTTGTTGGTTTGTTTGCGCACACTTCCGTCTCGCCTTCTATCGTCACCGGCGGCGCACAGAGGTGGATCTCGATATCGTCGAGCGCGAAGTCATTTCCGGTGCCGTTATAATCTACATCGTTGTAGATAAACATCTGGACGGACTCCACACCTTCCGGTACTATAAACTCCATACCCACCAACTGCCATTCTGCGGATTCGCGCAGATGGATATTCCACGACTTAGTAACATCCGGTTGAATATCTCCGGTTGATTGAGAGGCAAGTATTTGATCTGTTTGAGGATTTTTGAGCACAAACTTCAATCGAGGATAAACATAATTATAGCCGCCAACACGGTAAAACTTCTGAACCTGTTCATAAAAATGCACATTCACCACATACGCAGAGAAAGTCAGTTTTGCCCCAGGGCATAAGTCGCTAATAGTAGTAGAATAGAAAGGTGTGCTTGTTCCTGCACCGTCTATCTCCACCAGATATCCGCGTGAACGGTCATTAGGATAAGTATGGTCATCTTGCAATATCCATTGCGAGCCCCAACCGGGCAAGTATCCATACCGCCGACGAAGAGCAGCAGTATCTCCATTACAATACCCCTCCTTCGCCACCAGATAAGCAGAGTTTCCCATCTGACCAAACTTGTCACTCAACAACTGACGGTACGTCATTCCGGGGACAGGAGTACTTCCTACACGGGACTCGCTCGGATCATTTCCCCCGAAGTCATCGCGGTAAAGCAAGATTCCACTCAAACAGAGATCCGGCTCGCATTTCTTAAAAGTGACAAAGAACTCTTCGCTCTCTTTTCGTTTGTTCTCATCGTCCATATCGCCACTACCGGCAACCATCAACTTATACCATCCCACGTGCTGTGTTTTAAAAGATGATATCTGCAACTCCCGCTGATTTCCTCCAACCATTTTCGTCCACACCCCGGGTTGCTCCGGCGAACGATACCACCATTGATATTGAACCGGTGTCGGTAACAGACTCTCGTTCTCTATCTCCGTCCGAAATACATACGGATCATTCGGGCACACACTATCGGGAGAAATAATTTGTACGATCACTTCACATTCGTTTACTTTCAGCCGGAAGGGATCGCTCACGGCTCGGCAGTTGACGCTCTCGATATTTCCATCGCCTGAGACGGCTACTTTGTACCATCCTGAGTCGGCTTTCTGAATGGCATCAAAGCTGAGGATTCCTCCGTTGAAACCGGACATTTCTGTCCATGTGACGCTATCCGTAGAGTGCCACCATTTATATTCTAAGGGTTCGGCAAACGTACCATCGTTGGCAAAGTTGGCGGTGAGGGTTGTTGGTTGGTTTGCGCACACTTCCGTCTCGCCTTCTATCGTCACCTGCGGCGCACAAAGACGTATCTCAATATCGTCAAGGGCGAAATCGTTGCCATTACCGTTGGTGACATTGTTGTAGATAGACAGACGGATGGCATTGACACCGACGGGGACGGTAAAGTTCATACCGACAAGGTGCCACTTCGATGAGTATTGCCAGTCGGTCTTGGCAGGCAGAGACGCATCAAAAGGTATCTCTTGCGTGTTCTTTTCCGCCAAGGTCTCGCCTGTCTGCGGATTGGTGAGCACGAATTTGAGACAAGGAGCAATGACGGGTCCACGATTGCGGGTGTACCAATCGTACTGAAACCATGTGAACACATTGGCTACGTAGGCACTGAAGGTCAGCTCGATGCCTTCGCACAGACCGCTTATTTCCGTTTGATAGAATTGTTGGGTTCCGCCGCTTCCATCTATCTCTACGAAATAACCGCGCGTATAATCATTTGGGTACGTGTGATCGTCTTGAATATACCACTGCGAGCGTTTAGTGGACAAGTCTGCGCCGGGTATGGTCCAACCGGTTGTATCTCCGTTGCAGTAACCGGACTTGGTTACCATGTACATGCCGGATCCCATCCCGTGCGTAGACTGCCTATAACTCATTCCAGGCACAGGTGTTGAACTAACCCTCGGATCATTCACATCATTTCCGCCAAAATCTTCGCGGAAAAGCAGAATACCATCCGTACAGAGTACCGGTTCCGGTTCTTCGCAATGCTCCGTTTTAACACTGAGTATGTAATACACGCTATCTATGCCACAGGAGTTAAAGATCGTATCACGCAAAGTATCAGCGATCTGGTATAGGCTGTCTCGCCATAAAATTCGGCTGGTGGTATCGCAGACAAGAGTATCTGTTTTAATCGTGTCCGGCGTCAGACAGAGACGAATCTCGATATCATCCAAGGCGAAGTCGTTGCCGGTGGAGGAACCGCTGGCGTTATTACGAATACTCAGCCTTACGGAATCGATGCCTTCCGGCACAGTGAAGTTCATACCTACCAACTGCCAATTGGCGGAATACTTCCAGGAACTCGGCGTGCTGAACAAAGTCCAATCGTGGGCAATCGTATCCGTGTTGTAGCGAGCTAACTCAGCGCCTGTTTGGGGATGCGTGAGAACAAACGATAACTTAGGGTGCACATAGTTTCTGCTACGCCAACCGTTATATTGTCCTGCGGTGGTGAGGTTCGCTACATAAGCAGAGAAAGTCAGCCTTGAACCGGCACAGAGACCGTCTATCACGGTGCTATAGAACACATCATTACCGCTTCCGAGACCGTCAATTTCCAAGAGATAGCCGCGTGTAGTGTCGCCGAAATGGGTATGGTCGTCCATGATGTGCCAGACGGAGTAGTTGGAATTCGAGGAATTGCGGTAGCCGCGTTTGGCGACCAAATAGCGGCCGGCCCCCATACCCGTCCCTGGATCGCTGGTCTGCAGGGTGTAAACCTGCTGGTATCCGCTAGTCATGCCCGAAACAGGCGTATGTCCTACAGCCGGATCAGAGGTGTCGTTGCCACCGAAATCCTCGCGGAAGAGGAGGATGCCATCCGTACACAGTTCATCCTGAGCGTACAGCACGGTACTTGCGCTCAAAAGGAAGAGTGCAAAAAGAAGGATTCTATGTATGAAACGAGTTGTCATTTCATAAACCTTAATAAAGCAAATGTATTGTTATGTGTTGTGCACAACGCTTTGCGCTTTGGGGATCGGTCATATATGGCCGATACTTTTATATAATCGGTCAAGCTTGCGGGACAGAGCCTACATTACTCCGGTTTTACGTCATGGATGGGACGATTTTTTCAATTCACGGTGCAAAGGTACGACTTTTTTTTGAGATATACAAAAAAAATCGCACTTGCGGGTGCGATTTTTTATAGCGGAGCGTGGTGCAGCATAAGCTATTCATTATAGATCACTAATAGCGATAGCAACACATCAGGGATCAATGACGATGATGACGGCGGTGCTTTTTGGGCGGACAGGGACGGAGCTCATGACGCGGACGGAAATTGGGGTCGCGGAAGCGCGGGTCCAAGTGTCGGCATCGCTCGCATCGACGCATGTCAGCTCGCCTTTTCGGACCGGCCTTGAAGCGGAAATCTGCCTCGCGGCCTTTCGGACAACGCTTATCCTGGAAACGTATCTCTTTGCGAACATCGCCCTTCTTCCTTACTACTGCTTCTGCCTTACGGCCTTTTGCACTTGCGCCTACCGAGGCGCTTAACATGGCGGCTACAAGGAGCGCCAGACTCAAAAATCGTTTCATAACTGTCGGATTTTAGTGGTTTATACTGGTCGACTGGCCTACTGGTCGACTGGTTTACTGGTAGTGATACAAAAAGTGTGCCAAAGTGAGAAATAGACCGCTACTCGGCGTTAGAAGGTTAAGAAGGCCTACGGCGTTAGATCGTTATGAGGGTCTGCGACGTTAACGTGGCAACGCCACCTTTATAACAAAATATCGTGGCGAAGCCACCATTATAACTGTTTAACACAAAAAAAATCGACATTTCCTTGCGAGTGTCGATTTTTTTTTGTACCTTTGCAGCGGATTTTGTGCGCATATGTGCACGCATGGGTTATGCACCTGTACGAATTAAAGGATTTAATAGCGATGCATCCGGAACTGGAAGCCACCGTTTCGGAGCTGCAGAAAGGGCGGGAACAACACCTGCTCCTAACCGGGCTGAATGCCTCGGTTCGCGCTATCGTATTGGGGTGCATCGTGGAGAAAATAGGACAACAGGTGCGAACGGGAAAGGACATGCTTGTACTGATGGATTCGCAAGACGAAGCGCAGTATCTATACGCCGACCTGCAAGCCATCGAGGCCGAGAACACTAAGCTGCAAGTACTCTTCTTCCCCGGCGCCAGACGTAGACGTCAAGGTGCCGACGAGGCCATGATCATCCAGCGCACAGAGACGCTGACGGCCCTGAGCGCCGAGAGCGAGAGGCAACGTATCGTGGTCAGTTATCCCGAAGCCATCACGGAGGGCGTACCCAAACAACAACAACTGACGCAGAACACCATCCGCCTCCGTATCGAGCAGACCATGCCCATCAGCCGACTGACGGAGATGCTGCAGGAGCAGGGATTTGAGCGGATGGACTTTGTCTATGAACCGGGCCAGTATGCCGTGCGCGGAGGTATCGTGGATGTGTACAGTTACGCCCACGACGACCCATACCGCCTGGACTACTGGGGCGACGAGATAGAGTCGATACGGACGTTTGATATTGAGTCGCAGTTGAGTCGCGAGAAAGTAGCCGCCATTGACATCATCGCCCGCCAACAGCAACCCGAGAGCGAGGAGAAGGCCTCGATGACCGAGTACCTCAGGCCGGACACGATATGGGTCAGCAACGATTTCTCGGTAACGGACTACAAGTTGCAGAGCAGCGAGACATGCGACTGCCCGCGTCCGAACCTGCGGCGCAGCGGACTGACCACGATAGAGATCGGCCGCAAGAGCTACTACGACCGCCATACCGCCATCGGATGGCAGACCCTACCCCAGCCTGTGTTCCACAAGAACTTCGAGCTGCTGATCGACGACCTCGTAGAGAAGCAGAAAGCGGGGTACAAACTGTATATCCTATCCGACCAGAAGAAGCAGACCGACCGACTGGTTGCTATCTTCGAGCAGATGGGCGAGGACGGAGGCGAACAGATACGCTTCACGGCGGTGGACCGGACGCTGCATGCCGGATTTGTGGACCACGGACTGAAACTGGCCTGCTATACCGACCACGAGATATTCGAGCGTTACCACCGCGTATCGCTGCGTTCGGAGAATGCCCGCCGCGGCAAAGCCATCGTGACGCTACGCGAGATCAACCAACTGCAAGTGGGCGACTACGTGGTACATTCCGACCACGGAATAGGCAAGTTTGGCGGATTGGTGACCACCACCGTCAACGGCAAGCCGCAGGAGATGATCAAACTCATCTTCCGCGAGGGCGACACGATATTCGTATCGATCCATAACCTGCACCGCATATCCAAATACAAAGGACGCGATGGTAGCGAACCGACGATATCTAAGTTGGGAAGCGGAGCGTGGGAGCGACTGAAAGAGCGCACCAAGGACAAAGTGAAGGACATCGCGCGCGACCTGATACGCCTGTACGCGGCGCGCAAGCAGCAACCCGGACACGCCTATGCGCCGGACGGCTACATGCAGCATGAGCTCGAGGCCGGCTTCCTATACGAAGACACGCCCGATCAGGCTAAAGCGACCCTGGACGTAAAGCACGACATGGAGAGCGTTCGACCGATGGACCGACTCATATGCGGCGATGTAGGTTTCGGCAAGACGGAGGTGGCGATGCGTGCGGCCTTCAAGGCTGCGACGGACGGTAAGCAGACCGCCGTGCTGGTGCCGACGACGGTGCTGGCCCTGCAGCACTACCAGAGTTTTCGCGAGCGCATGAAGGATTTCCCGATCACGATCGAGTATCTGAGTCGCGGCAAGACACCGAAAGAACAGAAAGATATCCTGGAGCGACTCCGGGAAGGCAAGATAGACATCCTGATCGGTACGCACAAGCTGGTGAGCAAGACCGTCAAATGGCACGATTTGGGGTTGCTGATTATAGACGAGGAGCAGAAATTCGGCGTAGCCGTGAAAGACAAACTCAAGAGCCTGCGCACCAACGTAGATGTGCTGACGCTGACGGCCACGCCTATCCCGCGTACGTTGCAGTTCTCCTTGTTAGGTGCTCGCGACCTGAGCATCATCAATACGCCGCCACCCAACCGCTATCCGATACAGACGGAGGTGATCACGCCCGACGACGAGGACATCATACGCGAGGCGATAGAACTGGAGATGGAACGTAACGGCCAGATATTCATCGTATGCAACCGCATCGAGATGCTGGAACGACTGGAGCACCGCATCCACCGCCTATGTCCGCAGGCACGTATCGTAATCGCCCACGGACAGATGGCGACCGACGAGATGGAGAAGCGGCTGGAGGATTTTATCAACTACGACTACGACATCCTGCTGGCCACCACCATCATCGAGAGCGGCGTGGACATACCCAACGTGAACACCATCATCATCTACTCGGCCCAGCACTACGGACTAAGCGACCTGCACCAGTTGCGTGGACGCGTAGGACGATCCAATAGAAAGGCCTACTGCTACCTGGTAGCACCCGAGCGCGAACTGCTGACAGCCGATGCACGGCGACGACTGGATGCGATATCCACCTTTGCGGAACTGGGTTCCGGCTTTAACCTGGCCATGCAGGACCTGGATATCCGCGGTGCGGGTAACATGCTGGGTGCCGAGCAGTCGGGATTCATAGCCGACCTGGGATACGAGACCTACCAGCGCATCCTGAACGAAGCCGTGACGGAACTGAAAGAGGAACTAATGGCGAATGGCGAATGGGCGAATGGCGACCGGAGTGCCTCCGGAGTCGAAATAGGCGAATGGACGAAGGGCGAATGGTGGGCAGAGGACTGCCAGCTGGAGAGCGATCTGCAACTGGGATTCCCTACCGACTATGTAGAGAATATATCGGAGCGTATCAGCCTGTACCGCGAACTGGATCAGATGCGCAACGAAGACCAACTGCTGGAATACAAGAAGCGACTGATTGACCGCTTTGGGCCATTGCCTGAGTCGGCCGAAGAGCTGCTGGACGTGGTACGACTCAGATGGCTATGCTGCGAGATGGGTGTGGAGAAAGTGTTCCTGAAAGGCGAACGACTGGTGCTCTACTTCACGACGAAGAAACCCAAATACTGGCAGTCGGACGCGTTCCGCCGGTTTATAGAGTACGCCACGACGCGTCCGGAACGATGCCTGCTGAAAGAAGATGTGGATAAGAAGGGACAACCTACCGGAAGACGGTATATGAGCATACAGCAGGTACGTACTGTAGCGGGAGCGCTAAACTTGCTGCGCAAGTTGGTCGTTGGTTGTTAGTCGTTAGTCGTTGGTCGTTAGTCGTTGATCGTTAGTAAATTTGAAGAATATGCGATTTATAGGAATCATACCGGCGCGATATGCGTCCACCCGTTTTCCGGGTAAGCCGCTGGCGATGCTGGGCGACAAGCCCATGATACAGCGTGTGTACGAACAGGCCAGAAAGGCGCTGGACGAAGTGGTGGTAGCCACCGACGACGAACGTATCTACCAAGCTGTGGAGCAGTTTGGCGGACGGGCTATCATGACGCGCAAGGATCATAAGTGCGGCACGGACCGATGCCTGGAAGCGTACGACCGGAGTGCCTCCGGAGTCAATAAAGATGACAAGGAGACCGTCATTATCAATATACAGGGTGATGAACCGTTTATACAGCCGGAGCAGATAGAGGCCATCAAGGCTTGTTTCCCGACAGAGATCGCGACGCTCGTAAAGCCTTTTACCGAGGAGGACGGACTGGCGGCGCTGGAGAACCCGAATACGCCGAAGGTGGTCTTCTCGCGCGAGACGGGCAATGCCCTACTCTTCTCACGCAGCGTGATACCTTACCTACGTGGGATAGACCGAGAGGATTGGCTCAAGCAGCATAAGCACTACAAGCACATCGGCATGTATGCATACCGGGCGGATATCCTGCGAGAGATCACCCGTCTTCCGCAGACGGAGGCCGAGTTGGCCGAGAGCCTGGAGCAACTACGATGGCTGGAGAACGGATACCAAATACGCGTAGCCGAGACCAACGTACAATCGATCGGCATCGACACGCCGGAGGACCTACAAAAAGCGATACGCTTTCTCGAGGAAATGGGCTAATGGCGAATGGCGAATGGACTAATGGAAAAAATAAATATATATTAACCTTTAAAAACACAAAACATTATGGCAAAAAATCAATGTCCTACTCCGCACATTGGTGCGCAGTACGGTGAAATTGCAAAGACAGTTATCATGGCAGGCGATCCGCTTCGTGCTAAGTTGATGGCAGAGAAATTCCTGACCAACCCGGTGCAGTTCAACAACGTGCGCGGTATGCTCGGTTTCACGGGTGAGTACCAGGGCAAGCGCGTGAGCGTGATGGGTCACGGCATGGGTATCCCGTCGATAGGTATCTACTCGTACGAGCTGTATAACTTCTACGATGTGGATACGATCATCCGCGTAGGTTCTGCCGGTTCGCTGCGCGAGGACCTGAAACTGGGTGATATTGCTATCGCTATGGGTTCGTGCCACAATAGCAACTATGCTATCCAGTACGAGTTGCCGGGTACGTTCGCATGTATCGCCAGTTTCGACCTGGTTCGCAAGGCCGCTGAGAACTGCGAGAAATTCGGCTATAACTACAAGGTAGGTAACGTATTCTCGTCCGACTCGTTCTACACCGAGAATGCCCACAACGACAAGTGGATCAACATGGGCGTACTGTGTATCGAGATGGAGGCACCGTCGCTGTACATGAACGCAGCGCGTGCAGGCAAGAAGGCACTCGTGATGTGCACCATGTCGGATCATATCCTGACAGGCGAAGCTATGTCGGCCGAGGAGCGTCAGACATCGTTCACCAACATGATGAACGTGGCCTTCTCGATGATTTAAGACAAACAAAAAATTATTTAGATGGATAAAAACACTTGGATCGGCTTCGGATTGATAGCCGTGATCATTATCGGGTTTAGTCTATGGAATAAGCCCTCGAAAGAACAACTGGCTCAGCAGCAGGCCTATCAGGACAGTATAGCGGCTGTACAGGCTGAGCAACAGGCCGCAGAGGCCAAGATGCAAGCTGCCGCAGAGGCTGCGCCGGCTGCAGAAACCCAGACAGCAAACGACACGTTGAGTGCCGCAGAGCGTGAGGCACAAGTGCGCGAGGCCAAGTATGAGGTCTTCTCGCATGCCGCTGCTCCGCGTAAGGCCGAGGAGTACATCCTGGAGAACGAGGTGCTGCGTCTACATATCGCCCAGAAGGGCGGTCGCATCGTGCAGGCCGAACTGAAGGACTATCGTGCCTACGGCGACTCGGCCAACCCGCTCAGCCTGTTCCAGGGCGATGAATCGGAGATGCGTATACTGCTTCGCTCGAGCGACAACAGTCGTATCATGGCTACCGACGAGTTGCACTTTGACTTGCAGTCGCGTACGGACTCAACGGTGGTGATGCGTCTCCAGACCGACAGCGCGACGGAGTGGCTCGACATATGCTACGCGTTGCACCCGAACAACTACATGGTGGATATCCGCCTGCAGGGGCACGGACTGGAGCGCGTACTGGCGCAGAACACGACGAGTCTGGAACTATTCTGGAACCAACTGGTGCCGCAACACGAGCGCGGACGTAAGTTTGAGGAGCGCTATGCGCAGCTACAGTACATGTTGCCGGACGGCGAGATGGAGAAGTTGAGCGAGAGCAAGGCCGACGACAAGACCGAGAACGCCAAGATTCGCTGGATCGGCTATAAGGACCAGTTCTTCTCGTCGGTACTGATTGCCGACAGTGTCTTTGAGACCAGCACGTTCACCTCGACGCCGCAGAAAGATCAGTACGTGAAGGCCTATACGACGCACACGCATATCCCCTTTGATATCCGTGGCGAAAAGGTTACCGGCCTCAAGATGTATCTGGGTCCGAACCACTACAACACGCTCAAGGCCTATGACGATGACCTGGAGGGCGATCAGCGTCTCAGACTGAAAGAACTCGTTCCGCTGGGATGGAAGATCGTGAGCTGGATCAACAAGGCGCTGGTGATCCCGATGTTCGACCTGTTCAACTCGTGGGAGCTGAATATCGGACTGGTGATATTGCTGATGACCATCGTCATCAAGCTGATCATCCTGCCCTTTGTGTTCGCCAGCTACCGCTCGAGCGCAAAGATGCGCGTGCTCAAGCCGCAGATCGACGCTATCAACGAGAAGTATCCGCCCGAGAAGATGCAAGAGCGTCAGCAAGAGACGATGAAGCTGTACCAGCGTGCCGGCGTGAGTCCGATGTCGGGCTGTCTGCCGATGCTGTTCCAGTTCCCCGTGCTGATGGCTATGTTCTGGTTCCTGCCTACGGCTATCGAGTTGCGTGGCAAGTCGTTCCTCTGGGCCGACGACCTCTCGACGTATGACGCTGTCATCACATGGAGCGGCAATATCCCGTTGCTGGGTGACCACCTGAGCCTCTTCTGCTTGCTCATGACGATCGTGAATATCATCTACACGTACATGAACATGCAGCAACAGTCGATGGATCCGAACATGAAGTTCATGAAGTACATGATGTACGCCATGCCGCTCTTGTTCCTCTTCATCTTCAACGACTACAATGCGGGTCTGAGCTACTACTACTTCGTGAGCCTTCTCATCACCATCCTGCAGACCATGATCTTCCGCTGGACAACGGACGATAAGAAGCTGCTGGCCGAGATGGAACGCAACGCCAAGAAGAACGAGAAGAAAGCCCAGAAACGTAGCGGCTTCATGGCGCGTCTGGAGGAGATGCAACGCCAGCAACAGCGTATGGCACGCGAGAATGCCAAGGCGCAACAAAAACGGATGCGATAGATGACCTTCTCGTTCCTCACACTGGGATGCAAACTCAACTTTGCGGAGTCGTCCGCATTGGGTAAGACCCTGATAGCACGCGGTCATACGCGTGCTATCAAGGGGTCGGCACCCGATCTATGCATCGTCAACACCTGTTCCGTGACCGACGCGGCCGATCATAAGGACCGGCAGGCGATACGTCGTCTGCGTCGTCAGTACCCGGAGGCTACGCTCATCGTGACCGGTTGCTATGCCCAACTCAAGCCGGGCGAGATAGCCGACATACCAGGCGTGGACTACGTGCTGGGTATGCATGAGAAATTTGACATACCGGCCTTTGTGGAGCACCTGGAGCAGCAGCACGAGACGATCCATACGAGCGAGATACGCGAGGTGGACACGTTCTGCGGGGCTCGATCGAAAGACGATAGGACACGCTGTTTTCTGAAAGTACAGGACGGTTGCAACTATTTCTGCACCTACTGTACCATCCCGCTGGCACGCGGCAAGAGCCGCAACCCGAGTATCGCGACGCTGGTGGACGAACTGCGCGGAGCGATCGAGGAAGGGGCGAAAGAGATCGTGCTGACCGGCGTCAATATAGGCGACTTCGGACGCTCGACAGGTGAACGGTTTATCGACCTTTTAAAGGCCTTAGATGACGCCTCTGAGGCGGACTACCGCATGCGTATCTCGTCGTGCGAACCCAATTTGCTGAGCGACGAGGTGATCGACTTTGTGGCGCACAGTCGTCACTTTGCGCCGCATTTCCATATCCCGCTTCAGTCGGGCTCGAACGAGGTGCTGAAGATCATGCATCGCCGCTATACCCGCGAATTATTCAAGGAGCGTGTAGAGCATATTCTTCGCGTCATGCCGAAGGCGTTTATCGGCGTTGACTGCATGGTAGGCGTGCGGGGCGAGACGGAGGAGTGCTGGGAAGATTACCTCGGTTTTATCCGGTCGCTTCCCGTCAGCCAACTGCATGTATTCACCTACTCCGAGCGCCGGAATACAAGGATGCTGGAGATGGATCTGCACGTAGTGCCGCAGAAGGAGCGGGAGCGTCGCAGTCAGGAATTGCATCGCGTGAGCGAAGAGAAACTACAGGCCTTCTATGCGGCGCATAAGGGCGAACGGGGCGTGGTGCTCTGGGAAGCCAAGCGCGTACCGGCCACAACGGAACAACCCTCCGAGAGCGGATGGCTCATGGAGGGCTGGACCGAGAATTATATTCGCGTATGCCGTCCGTACGACAAGGCGAAAATCAATACGTTTGAAGAGGTTGTTATCTGACCTCCTGTCCCTGGACAGTATATACCCTATCTCCGCGTTGGATCAGTAATTGTCCGTCGCGGAGTATTTTGTTGGTCCAGTCAGGGCCTCGTTGGTCGTTGGTCGTTGGAACAGCTTGCTTCTCTTGATAGCCGTCGTCCATCGGTGTGCGGTGGGTCATGGCGTAGTCCAGGTACATCTCGAGCATAGTATAGCCGCTCGCATGCAAGGTGTTCTGGTCAGGGGTGGCAGGATCGCAACCGTTAGCGGTCTCCCAAGCATCGGGCATGCCATCGAGGTCGGTATCCGTGAGCGGCGCTACATAGGGATAGTCGTAGAACCCTTCGGCATCGGCTTCGGTATCGATGATACCCTTCTTGTTGGTTTTACTGCCGGTATAGGTATAGAGGCCATTACGCGTATCACTGGTCAGACGCAGACCGACATGATCACGCGGGAAACAGCCGGCAGTATCCAGGACGGTTTCAAACGCCTCTTCTGCAGTCTCATAATTAGAAGCGGCGTAGGCATAGGTATCGAAATCGTAGCGACCATAGACAGAGTCTGCGGTCCAGCGCCACCAAGGCGTAGCCGGACGAATCAGCGTATCCACGCGACTCTCTTCTTTGGTGTAGGATTTTACGTTGACGGCCGACCAGTTGTCCTCGGTGGCAGACGGTACACCATCAAAGATATTTCCCGAGAAATACCACTTACTGGGTCCCCAACTGGTGGCACCGCTACGAGCTTTTTCGACCGAGACGAACAGCTTGGTATTGGTGGTGTTGGGACCGGCTTTGTAGTAGTTGTTCACGAAATTGCACTCGTGGGCGGAGTTGAGACCGTTGTATTCACCTTCCGCCAGTTTAGCGGTATTCTCACCACCATAGCAACCATTGCTACCACCCTCGAAATTGTAGTTCACATTGTTGATATAGTCGAGATAGACCACGTAGTCGTTGCTCTGCGCACCATTGAAGCGACAGGAACGCTTGTTGTTGTTTACGAGCAAGTTATGGTGGTAGGTAGCCGGCGAGCCGCCCCATTGACAGCCGTAGCCGCGAGCACCCTTGGGGTGACCGGAGTTGTTGAGTCCCTCATGGACGATGCAGTACTGGACGGTGATGAAATGGCTGTCGTAGGTATTCATATTCTCCTCGGTGGACCAACCGAACTCACAATGATCGATGATATAGTTCTCGCAGTTCTCCGCACCGAAGGCGTTCTGGGTGATGATATTGCCATTCACGTCGTTGCGACCTATACGGAAGCGGATATTGCGGATGATGAAGTTGCGTGAACCGCCGCAGTTGACCTTGTTGTGGGTGATGACGACGCCCATGCCGGGTGCGGTCTGGCCAGCCAGGGTGTAGTTCTGGCGGTTGATACGCAGGTCCTTGACGAGCCGTATCTCGCCCGTGACGGCAAAGCAGACGGTAAGGGGCTCGTCGGGATATTGACGAACGGCCCAACGGAGCGATCCTTCGGTAGCGCCGTCAGCATCATCGGCCAAGGTGGTGACATAGACCACGCGTCCACCACGTCCGCCGGAGGCGAACTTGCCAAAACCTTCTGCGCCGGGGAAGGCAAGGAGGTCGTTGGTCATTAGTCGTTGGTCGTTAGCAAATAGTTGAGCACAGACGGCTAAACTAAGGCAGCAAATTGCTGCCATAAGGAATCGTCGGGTACGGGAGCTACGATACATATGGGTTCTTTTTTTACGGGGTGAATAAATTCTATCTTACGGGCATGCAGGCTGATACCGCCATCGGGATTGGAGCGACGGGCACCGTATTTCAGGTCGCCCCGGATAGGGCAACCGATAGCTGCAAGTTGGCAACGTATCTGGTGGTGACGTCCGGTCTCGAGGTTGATTTCCAGGAGCGTGTAGTGCTCGCCACGCACGAGGGTACGGTAGGAGAGTATGGCCTGCTTGGCCAGT
>Ga0247611_10002145_pt1 | contig 32999 bp, 24 predicted proteins | sample 177DNAGHGhighgp2_FD_192422 | JGI IMG/M metagenome (GOLD analysis project Ga0247611, IMG submission 192422) | Sheep rumen microbial communities from Palmerston North, Manawatu-Wanganui, New Zealand - 1770 DNA GHGhigh gp2 | ecosystem: Host-associated > Mammals > Digestive system > Stomach > Rumen... | reverse complement strand
GGCGAAAATTAGTAATTCAAGAGAGGGTAAGGTATCAAAAAGGTAACCTCAATCTCTCCTATGGAGAGAAAAGAATTACAATTTGAGCCTTGGGCGAAAATTAGTAATTCAAGAGAGGGTAAGGTATCAAAAAGGTAACCTCAATCTCTCCTATGGAGAGAAAAGAATTACAATTTGAGCCTTGGGCGAAAATTAGTAATTCAAGAGAGGGTAAGGTATCAAAAAGGTAACCTCAATCTCTCCTATGGAGAGAAAAGAATTACAATTTGAGCCTTGGGCGAAAATTAGTAATTCAAGAGAGGGTAAGGTATATTATTTGGGCTAATTAAATATATAAACACAAAAATTAAATAGTTGAATAGTATTTATATTTACAAAAAGTTCACAATAATTTATACCTTTCAAAAATTTCTTTTAGTTTGTTATAATCTTTTTTCTGCGATTCGTTTAGTATTTTTGTGCAGTTTGATAATTCTTGTATATAAAATTGCCCTATAGTTGCGTAATTATTGTACAATTCAGGATTATTTTTTAATATAGCAAGTACATCCGATAAAAATATTAATCGTTCTTGTAAAGTTTCCCATTCCTCAAATAAATCTTTTAGTTGCGGATATATTATGTTAAATACTCCGTGATTTAATAAAAATTCTTCGTCAAGACAATAACTGTATCTGTCCGATATTTTATTGTTTTTAGATACAAGTACTATTAATTTGTTTTTCATAATATTCTCCATTGTACTTACAAAAAGCATAACATTGTCATATTAGATTTTAGTTTAACCATATTTTAATATATTGTCAAGTACAATGTAATGGTGAATGTATATATGGATAAAAAGATAATGAGAAATGGAAACGGTTGGGCAATATCAATTAATTCCACATTATTGAAATTGCTTAATATTAATCCTGAAACGGATTTGGTTAAATATACTGTTGAAAATGACAAACTTATAATTACAAAAAGTCCGAATAAACGTAGTGATATAAAACCGGAAAAATAATGGCGGTATATTTACATTTTGTCGTATATACATAATTAACCAAGTTATGTCAGGTATACGGAATTCAGTACCCTCTCTCATTTTTCTAAACTCACGTCCGTTCGTTAAGAAAAATTTCTCTCTCCAAGGAGAGATAGCCTAAAAAATCTCCCCTCGGGGAGAAAAAGATTTCAATTTGAGCCATAGGCGAAAATTAGAAATCTAAGAGAGGGTAATTACATTACGGGTATTCCATATTGTTATTTTGGCTAATCAAGTATATAAATTACTTACGTTTTTAAAAACTATCTTATTTAATATTTCTACATATAATTACACTCTGCTAACAAAAATTATTTTTTTTGATTTTTCTTTTAACAGGAGAAATTTCATGAAAATAAGTGCCGTTGATTTTAATACAAAAAGCCATACAAATAATTTTAAAAAATCAGTAAATAAAAAAGCAAACAATAACATTGTAAATGACAATCCAAACTTGGCTGCATATAACTGTAAAAATTATGTAATGCCTTTCACAGGCAGAAAGCCGTTACCGGAGGAATTACCAATCAGCGAAATCGCGGAGTGTAATCCGGTAAATGAAAAAGGAAAACATACAGATAAACTTTCAGGTGTGCTATCGACTGCTCTTAATTATGTCAGTCCGACAACTCCGCTATTGTTAGGTTCTTCAGACAGAAATTTATCTTTTGACTACGTTATGGATATTTTCTCGGATGAGGAATTATACAAAATGCCTAAAGAAATGAATAGTATTATCTTTGTCGAAGATGACAGAATAATTGATGACCCTGTTATTTTTGTAAAAAATGATGATGGGAAACTTTGTATAATCGGTGATGCAATTATATTGGATAAAGATACGCGAAAACATGTTAAAACTACGGATTTTACAACTATTACACAAATAAACCCTGATATACATAATATAAAATTGATTGAAACAGATATTCGGCCTATTTCAATAGGAGAAATTCCCGACGGAATTGATTTAAAATATATAAAGAGATTTATGTGGCCTGATGTAATGTCAAGGAATTTTCCTGATACAGGTAATGTTCACAGCGGCGGATTTAGTTCAACCGTTGTTCAAAAAGCTGCATATAAACCTTCAGAATATCCCATGTTTTCTGATATAGGCGGAAATAAAGAAGCTATACAAAAAATTATAGAACATATTTATGCTCCGATGGTTTTCCCTGAAATATTCGGACATCAGATGAATAAAGGTACACTATTAGAAGGTCCTACAGGTACAGGTAAATCAATGCTGGGAATAGCCTTGTGTAACGAATTATCAAAAAAACTCGGTCAAAAAGTTGAATTATTAGAAATCAGCGGGGCTGAAATGCAAAGGTCTTTGGTCGGAGAAAGTGAATCTAATTGGAGAGATTTATTTGATAAAGCTATCAAAAATCAGCCTGCATTAATATTGATTGATGAGATTGACGCGTGTACTCCAAAACGTGACAGTTCAAGCACTGCAAGGTATGACAATCAGGTTGTAAATCAGCTTTTGACATTGTTCAGCAGGCTGGAAAAGGGAGACGATTTAGTTCGTGTAATAGCAATGACAAACAGGGTTGATGCCATTGACCCTGCAATGCTCAGAAACGGTAGACTGGGTTATGTTATTTCTGTTCCGGCACCTAATTTTGATGAGGCAAAAGATATTTATAATATTATCGCTCCAAAATATAATATTGATAAAAATTTTGATGTTGATAAATTTTTAAAAGAAATAGTCAGAATAAAAGGAACAGGTTCTACTATTGCAGGAACTCTGGAAAATGCTGAACTATATTCTCACAGAAAAAATGGCATATATAATTACAATAAACTTTTAAATGATGATATTTCTAAAGAAGAAGTTGACTCATGTGTAATTACCGATGAAGATATTGAAAAAGCTTTTAAAGATGAAGTCGAGAAATTAAAAAAAGCCAAAATATCCTCTGACAGAGTTGTTATTAAAGGATTTAATATAACTTAAAAAATATATAATTTGGGGCAATTTTAGAAAATTTTATGTTTTTATAAACTTGTAGGTAGTATCTGATGACTGAACAAGTTCAATTTAGTTTAGAAAATTCAAATTCTTTTAAAAAAATTGCCCTAACTCAAAATAGCGGCAAAAATTTTTATATTGCCCCAAAAGCTTCAGATATAAAAGAGGATACTGTTACATTGTCCGCAAACGATGATGAAGCTGACGAAATTGCACCGCAAAAGAAATCGCATAAAAAACGAAATATAGCACTATCTGTCGGAACATCAGCTCTTGCAGTCGGCGGCGGTGTTCTTGTTCTGACAAAAGGTTTACCTAAGAATACACAAAAATATTTGGAGAAATTAAAAACATTTTTAGAAAAGAAACTTGAAAAATCAACATCAGATAAATGGGGAGAATTTTGGGAATACACTATCAGAAAAGTAGATGCATTTACCGAAAAATCTCAGAGTATGAATAATTTTACTACCTTGAAAGATATCGTTTTTAAATGGGCGATGAATTTAACAAGTCCTACAGCAAAAGTGCATAAAGGTATTACGGATTTCTTTGAAAAAGTTGCAAGAAGAACTGTTACTTCGGCTTACAAAACCGCTAACAAAAAATTTGATAATATGTATAAAACGTTTGATAAACTTGATGAATACATATTAAAAATAAATCCTGATGAAATAATCCAGTATAACGGAGTAAATTATACAAAAAGACAACTTATTGAACTCGCTCGCAGTCACAGAGAAAAAATTAAAGTTGACGTAAGTGATTTTACCTCAGAAGCTTCCTGCCAAAGCAGATATGAATATATCAAAAAAGCAACAGAAGCACTATATTCAGACTTTTTAAATAAGGTCACAAACAATTTCTGGTCAAAGGAAAATGTATTCCTTAAGAAAGAAATGTGGCAGACGTATATTCCTGATATGCAAATTCGGGGTAACAAAAAATCCCTTAATGAAGAAGTTGCAAATCTCAGAAATCGCATTTCGTATACCGATAAAGACAAAACAGAAGTCATTTCAAGGCACTTAAAAACCTTGAAAAAACTTATTCCGCCATCAGATAAAGAAGGTTTGGAAATTATCAAAAAACTTGAATGGTATACAAATAATCCTGAAGGTTTAAAAGAAAATGCCGATATTTTTGAAAAAATGCTTATAAGTATAAAGGACAGACCTTTAGAAAAAGGGTTAGAGGAAGTTGTTGAACAAAATCAACAAAATTTAAAAGAATTAAGTATTACTTCAATAAAAGATTTGTTAGATGAGAAGAATATCGGCGAACTACAAAAGATGCTTTCTATATACAGAAGATTTGCACCTGAGATGGATAAATTTAAGGCTGAAACTTCCGTAAGGAAAGCTGTTACATCTTTTGATAAAGCAGTAAAAACCGAAACTACCGAATTTTTCGATAAAGTTAGAGATTTGCAGTTAGGTTCAGCTCCAACGGATATTATCGGGATAGTCGCACCGGCAGCAATGATTGGGTATGGTCTTGCAGAAGCAGAGGATAAAGATGAGAGAAAATCAGTTATGTATAAAGCCGGAATCCCTGTTCTCGGATCAATCGCAACTACTATTTATTGTACAACCAAACTGATTTCAGGCGGGGTATCTTTAGCCTTTGCAGGTATAACAGGTTTATTGTTCAGTGCAATAGGCAGCGGTGTTGACAAATATAGGCATAAACTTCCTTCTAAAAATCATACAAACGGTTAAGTTACATCTTGTCTTTGTATGATAAAATGTTTCATACACAATATTTTAAATATAAAGGATTTATAACATACGATGAAGCAGGATGTAAATAATATCAGAGAGAGTTTGGAAGAAAGAGAGTTTGAATTTTTAAGTGATATTGCAACAAAAGCTAGAAATTCAAAAGGCCGCAAAGTTAAAGAAGAAGAATGTTCGATAAGGACCTGTTTTCAAAGAGATAGGGACAGAATAATTCATTCAAAAGCCTTCAGACGTTTAAAACATAAAACCCAAGTGTTTTTATCCCCTTTTGATGACCATTTCAGAACAAGACTTACGCATACCCTCGAAGTTTCGCAAATTGCAAGAACAATCTCCCGATCTTTGAATTTGAATGAGGATTTAACGGAAGCAATAGCCTTAGGTCATGATTTGGGGCATACTCCGTTCGGACATTGCGGAGAAGGAGTATTAAACGAGCTTGTAAAAGGCGGTTTTTATCATAATATTCAGAGTGTAAGAGTTGTAGAAGTTCTGGAAAATCTTAATTTATGCAAGGAAACCATTGACGGCATATTGACTCACTCTTGGGGATATGAACCAAAAACTCCGGAAGCTCAGGTCGTTCAGCTTTCTGATAAAATTGCTTACATAAATCATGATATAGAAGATTCTATCCGTGCAGGTATTATTTCCGAGTCGGATTTACCGAAGGATTGTATAAATTATTTTTCTTCGATACAAAGTCAACGCTTAAATAAGATGATTATGGAAATTGTTTCAAACTCAATAGGAAAAGAAAAAATTTCGATGAGTGAAGAAGGCTGGCACTATACAACCAAATTGAGAGAATGGATGTTTGCAAATGTATACATTGATTCTCCTGCAAAACTTGAGGAGAGAAAAGCCCGCCGAGTTATTAAAGAACTTTTTTATCACTACTGTGAAATGCTTAAACCAATTTGTGAAGAAAGCAAAATAGAACGTGTTGTTACAGATTATATTTCCGGTATGACAGACCGTTATGCAGTTGAAAGGTATAAAGAAAACTTTATCCCGATTGGTCTAAAATCCGGTGCAAGAGAAGATTATCTCTTTAAACTTGCAAATATAATTGAATAAATATGTCATTGCTTATTTATGTAAAAAACATATTTTATGTACTAACTGTTTGGAGAAACAATATATCTAGTTTCTTAATTATATTATTAGCCTTCTTTATTACCCACAACTTTTGATATTACCCAAGTCCCAAACCCAAGGGTTATTGCAGATGCTAAATAATAATATTAAATTTTACAATTATTAATATTACCAATGAAATCCGTCAGCTTTTAAACGGTCGATAACTTCCTGAAGTTGTTCATCAGTAGGAACAAAGGAAAGCCTGAAATATCTTTCTCCATAATCGCCAAAAGCATTGCCCGGAACTAAAACTATTCCTGATTTTTCCAAAACCTGTTCACAAAAATCAAAAGAAGACTTAAATCTCTCAGGAATAGGGAGCCATAAGTAAAAAGTCGTATGAGGAACTTTCTCATCAGGCAAATCCCAGCCAAGTTCTCTAAAGCCTTTAACAATGATATCTTGTTTACGTTTATAATCAATATTTCCTTGCTTTATAAAATCTTCACCTTCATCAGAATTTAAAAATTCGGCACAAGCCACTTGTAATACTTTAAAAATCCCGTTATCAATCGTCGATTTACCTTTTCCAAAACGCTGAACAATAGCAGAATTTCCGCAAATCCAACCCAATCTCCAACCGGTAATTGCATAAGGTTTTGAAAAACTGTAAAATTCAACGGCAATATCTTTTGCACCTTCAATTTCAAATACCGAAAACGGTTTTTCTTTTTCATCAAAATAAATATCACAATAAGCCGCATCAGAAATCAACAATACCTGATGTTTCTTACAAAAATCTACAACGGATTTCATATATTCTTTTGTTGTTCCAATACCCAAAGGATTATTAGGATAATTTACAATCACGGCTTTTAATTTTTCCGGATTAAAACCTTCCGAAATCATTTTATTATAGTATTCTTCAAGGTTTGGCTTGTAGTCATTTTCCGGAGTAAGCGGAAGGTGGTATCCATATGCTCCTGAACAGTTAATAAATTGCCAATAAGAAGCATAACAAGGATCAGGAACCATAAATATATCTTTTTCAAATTTATTTTCTTTTTGCGTTGTCAAGAATCTTATAATATGAGCAATCCCTTCTTTTGAACCTATCAAAGAAAAGATTTCATCTACAGGATTTAACTCAACACCGAAACGTTTTTTCATTCTGTCGGCAATAGCTTTTCGGAAAGATAACTCGCCTCTTGGAGTTGCGTAAAGATGAATGTTAGGTTCATCCATTAATTCTTTTACCCTTTCGGTAAGTTTTTTAGGCGGTGCCATTGTCGGGGCACCCATTGAAAGAAAAATCGGAGAGCGATTTTTTGCTGTTAATTCTGCTCTCAGTTCTTCTGTTTTCTCTTTGAGTTTAAACATAATATATGTATCAAGAGCCATAACATCCTTGTTAAATAATTTTTCTTCCAATGTAACCATATCTTTAATAATCCTCTAGTGTTAATTTAGTTGCTATTAGATTGTAGCACAGTAAACAAAACTAAGCAAATATACAAAAACGACAAATTGTTTTATTAATATCCGTTTTGTATCCACTCACGAACTCTAAATTTTGCACCCAATTCTTTTGCAATCTGCTCACATTTTGAAAGATTAAGGCGTCTGCCTTTATAGCCATCTACGACACTTGCAACGACATCAATATTTTCTTCTGAGCATGCTTTTATAAACTTTTTAACTTCTTCGTACGCCCCTTCAAATTTTGGTTTGGAGAGTTCGTTATATTCTTCGCTGTTTTCTCCGTTCAGACTTACCGAAAATTCATCAATAAGCCCTTTTAATTCCGGTACAATATTCTTTTTATAAACAAAATTTGCGTGTCCGTTTGTGTTTACCCTGATTTTAGTACTCGGATAATTTTCTTTAATATATTTTGCAACCTCTTTAAGCATCTCAAATTTTAAAAGAGGCTCTCCGTATCCGCAAAAAATAACCTCTGATTTATTCTTGTCATTTATTAGTTTGTTAAATTGTTCAATAACATCGGCGGCAGTAAAATCTTCATTATCCAGCCACAGTTTCTGACCGCAAACATCATCCTTATCCTGACGCAGACAGAATATACATTCATTAGTACATCTGTTTGTTAAATTTATATATATTTTTCCATATAATTCGTAGACTAAAGTATTTGCCATGATACACCCTCTTAAAGATATATTACCACAAAGAAATATGTTTTCCCTAAAAATTAAGGTAAATATATACAATATTATATAACCTCATTTGTGTGACCTTGCATACATACATCTTAAAAAAGTATGATATGTGAATAGATATTTAGCCCATATGGATTCCGATATTCGGATAATGCTTAGGGAAAGTTGCCTGATAAGCTCTTAAATCATCGCAATCTTTTTTAAATTGGTCAGCAAGTTCTTTTGCTTTCGAATTATCCTGGAATTTAAGCTTTTCAATAATCTTTTCAAGTTCCGTAATACGTTTTAAATCAGAGTCTATTTTTTCTATATTGCTTTTTACCATTTTACGGACACCATCCATTGTAAAATTCATTGTAGAACCTGCTATCAAAGTTCTTGATTTACCCGGAGAATTATCAAGTTTTGTAAATATGTCCTCTATTGCAGCCTGATATATTTGTGCAGTTCCTCGATAATTTGTACGTTTCGTTTTTTCTATAATTCGTTTACCAAATTCTTCAATTCTTTCCCTGTAATTATCATCAGTATCAAGATCTTTTAGTTTATCCATTTCCTCGCTTATGAATTTTGCCTGACTATCAACACTTGAAAGTATACTGTATATTCTCTTAGTCAGACGTTTTGCATCGTCAAATTGCTTGTCATCAACAATAGTTTCCATAAACAGTTCGTTAAGTCCAAGTTCATTAAAGAAGTCCGCAATAAAATCGACATTATCATCATTCAATATCGGAGAGAATAATGCACTCAATCCTGAAGGAGATGCAACAGGAATATATGAACCGTCAACTAATTCTATTTTTGCATCTTGAAAGGCTTTTGCAATAGCATTAAGGTTACCGTCATGTTTATATCTCATTAATTGCATTTGCAATTCAACAAGATTTGCATTAATCAAGGCACCTGTAAGAGCTTTCGTCAGCATATCGTTTCTTCCGTCTAATTCTGTTTTCTTCTCAGGAGAAATATTCGGATTACAACGTTCACCATCTTTAGCATTAAGCATTAGATATTCTTCCAAAAGTTTATTAGGATGTTTTAGTACCGAATATTTTTTATACATTTTTAAGAGTTGTTTTTTATAAAATTCAGCTTCAATAGCTTTTTTCTCATCACCGTCATTGGCTTTTGCTTTTGCATCTAACCATTTATTTAGTATAGGAACAGCTTTTTCCTGATATTTAGTGTCAAAAAGTTGCTGCAAAAAATCTTTCTTAACATATTTTAAATCCAACATCGCCTCAGCGATAGCTTCATCCATTGTAGCTCCGTATGCAGTTTTTTCATAAGGAGTAACTTCTGCGGAAATTCTGTCCACGAGGGCTTTATACTTACTTATTGACATATCTTCGGAATTAATAGTATTGTTAATCTCTTTTATAACTTCCGCCATTGTTGCATCCTTATTATTTATGTCAGCAAATAGTTCAAGTAAATTCAAAACATTTTCATATTGTTTTTCTGTAAGCTTATTATCTGGATTTTCATAAGAATTTAGGGCATTCTGAAGATCTTTAATTATTTTCAGAGATTCCTGAACAGCATGAAATGCGGATATCGCATCCATATTCATTTCAGCCTTTTCGTAAAATTCTTCCAATCCCGACTCAAAATTTGTATCTTTTGCAAAAATAGAAGCTACAGGATATGCCGGTAATACACCGTATTTCTTATAGTTTGCATTTTTCCACTTATTAAAACGTTGATTAAGATTTAATAATAATAAACTTTCACTATAATCCGTGTAAATCTCGTCAAAAGTTTTGGCCCCAACATATGTAGCAAGTGCATTTTTTTCACGTTTAAACTTATTATAATCAAAGTGAGATTTTGATTTTCCTATTTTAAGCTCTTTATAAAATTCTTCTCTGTAAATTTGATTATATAAAGCATTTATAACTTCATAATTTTCGGCACGAAGTTTTTTAAGTATATCATATCCTGAAATATCCTCTATACCAAGAGCTTCGTTATCTATGGTTGAATCATATAATTTTTTAAATTCATCAGTTGTCATATCTCTCAGTCGGTTGAAAACACTTATAAATTCTTCGTTTGTCGTTGGGGCAAAGTTTTTGTCTATCCATTTTTCAATATTTGGCATATTAACGACATCATCAGAATTCATATAATTATTCTTTATCAGAATATTTCTGACTATTTCGGTAATTTCGTTTACACGGGTTTCTTTATCGTCAAATTTAGGAGTGACTTTATTTATTGTTTTTCTGAAATTAGCAGTAAGTATATTTATGGTATTTGCCATACTGCCATCAAAATCTGCAGGAGTTATTTCTTTCAGACATTTTACTGCAGGAAGCAAATCTTTAGGTTTTACATTTATACCGTATTTTGCGACCCAATCATCGATTGCAGCAGCAATTTCCTTGTTTGAGCTATAGGAAACATAATTTTGAATACTATTATTTTTGCCAAAAGTATAATAAAAATCATATTTAGCCTGCTCCAAAACTCTTTCTTTCATTTTATTGAGTTCATTAGCTTTACTTACAGTATTAAATTCTTTCAAATCAGTAATATTATCGTAAGATTTGATTATTGCAACTTTTTCCAACATAATTCGTAATTTGTCATCTTTAGGAAGTTTATTATAATCTTCAAGAGTTACAATACCATTATCAAATGGAGGATTACCATTGATTTTTTTCATCATTTCGTCGAAAACTTTATCAAATTCTTCCCCTGCAGCATTGCCCTTTTCCATAGCTTTTTTAATTTGGGCTTTTGTCATATTATTAGCATCCTTTTCTAAAGTAGAAAGATTTTGATAAGGACTAATAAGAAAATTATTCATCAAACTTCCTGCATTATAGGCAGCTTTCGGGGCAGTACCTGCAATTATTACATCGGATAGCATCGGAAATCTGAATTCATCTTCCCCGCCTGCACACAATTTTTTGTATTTTTTACTGTCTATATCATTCGGTTTGGTTTCTCCAACTTTATTAAGCATATTTTCTTCAAGATTTCCGTTTAAATACTTGGAATTAGTAATATAGCCCAATTCCCCGCCGTACTCTCTGGCATAATCTGTTCTTATAAGTCCGTTGTTGTCTTTCCAAGTATTTTCAATTCAATCGGACCCCAACTGTTATCATGGAATACTATATATTTCGTTTCACCGTTTTTCATTTTAACCGGTTTTATATCGGCAATATACTGAGCATGCATAGCAGGACGGTTATTATCAACTGAAGTAGATGAAATTCCGGAAAATTCACCGTTTCTGATTCTTTCAAAAGCCTTTTGACCGTTTTCTTCCGCATAATAAGGTCTGTCGGTCATATGCTCAATAATTTTTACTTCCTGAGGAGTATACAATCCGCTATTACATTCTTCCGGAACCCAATAAAACCCCATTTTAACACCTGTTGCTCTATAGTGTTCTTCTAACGGTTCTTTAATATCTCTGTATAAATTACTTAATCTGCCTTTGACAACATTGTACCAAGAATTTATATTACTACGGTATTTTGCCAGAGCTTCCGTTTCCTCTTTTGAAAACTGTGTGTATGCTTTTGGTAAATCAGCATAACTATCCGCTTTATTATCTTTATTAGACATATATTTGTCTATTAATGTGAATCTTCTCTGTAGAGCTCTTAATTCATCCTCTGTCGGTATATCACCGAGTTGTTCTAATTCTTCAAGAATTTTATATTTCTCGCTAACGGTATTTAGTATCTTGCCGTTTTCATCTTCAACATGCAAAGCTTTTTTATACTTAGTCATAAGGTCATTTACATTATCAAATCTATCGGCTATTTCTGTGAATACCTGCTGTGTCTGTTCTAAAGTTGCATCTTTTGGCAAACCGTTCAATGCATTGAAACCGGCTATTACGGCAGGCTCTTGATCCTTGAATATTATTTTACCGATTTTTGCATAATTTTCTATAAAATCAAGCATTTGAGCTTTAAACCCCATCTGATTAAACAGTTGAAGGTATTCTTCGTCAGAACATTCACCTGATTCCAGCAGTGCGATTTTTTCATCCATGTAATTTTGAATTTCCTGTTTTGTACCGGTAATATTAAGGTTTTCTGCAATTTCCTGAATTAACTGAACATTTTCCGGCAAATCGAGTTCATTTTTAATATAATTAATATTAATAGCAAGTGCATGTTTTCTGTCTATCAGATTTATTGCGTGATAGAATTGGTCAAGAACAGTAGTAGTAACAGTTTCAATCTGATTTTTTACTTCGTTCAAAACTTCAAGCAAAATTTCAGGATCATTATCAATTTCAAAATTTTTAGCAAGTTTTTCCTGTAACTCACTGCTCATTGTTCCCGTTTCGATCTGTTCAACCAAAGAATCAATATTCTGCAGCATTAAAGTTTCACTATCAGGAATATTAAATCTCATCAGAAGGGTTTTGTTATGTTCGGGTACACTTAATTGTAAAACTTGTTGAGTTCTGTATGCAGCAGCCGCATTATACAAACTTCTTGCATCTGCCATTTTTTTGCCTACACCACTCGAATTTCTTTCTGAGACAGGTTTTAAATCTTCAATTATTTCAACTATTTCTTCGGATTTTGATTTTATTAACTTTTTATCAGCTTTCGGGAAAGATTTACTTAAAAATTTTTCTACCTTTTCTTTTTTTGCTTCGGTTTCTTCATTAGGTACAAATATGTATTTTTTTCTGTAATCGGATATATTTTTTGCACTCTTTGAATTTTTGACCTGTAAACTCAATAAATCATTATAAACTTTTGAAATTTCCCTGTCAGAATATCTACTCCCGGCAAGCTGATAAAGAAAATCTCTCAAAAGTACGGAATTTGCCTGCTCCAATTTTAAATTCATATTTCTTTCGGAATAATTCTTTCTGGCAGTATACCTGTTTTTCTCAACACCGGCTTTATATTCTCCGATAACAGATTTTGCTTTTATCAACCCTCTGTAGTAATCATGCTTTGTTGATAATTCCTGAGATATATCATTTATCATATGAGCATCAGTAAAGGTATCATAAAAATTAATATCTATAGGACTGTAAAATCCGTAGGCATCATTAGACGCACCAATGGTATCAGCAATATTCATCCACTGCATTGCACCTGTATCTACTATACGATAACCTCTTTCTAATGCAGTTTTGAAATTTATATATGTTTTTGGTATAGGGATTTTGGTATGCGAACCCAATTTATTTATGTCATATACCATCATTTTCGGATTATTATCAAGTTCTGACAAAACCATGTCAACATAATTCGGTTTATCCTCATAAGCAAGATTTTTTCTGCAAATAGAAATAGATGCACAAATACCATGATGAAGTTGATTTATTGCCTTTGAATTAGGAACATCGGATTTCGGAGTATCAATTACTATATCGTTGATAATCTCAGCAAGTACCTGATTTTTCTTATCCTCTAATTGAGAATTAATTTGATATTCATCACTCATTAAATAATTTAATTTTTTGAGAATATATAATTTTTGAGAAAGCGGAACTTCCGATGAAATAATAAAATAATCCAGATTATTAGTGATATTTCTTTCGGTACTGTTTTCGAGTTCTTTTATCTGCTTAAAATCAATACTGTTTAATAACCGCTCACGTTCATCCAGAATTGCGACTTCTTCATCGGTATATCCTTTTTGAGAATTAGCTTTATGTAACTGATCAAGATATTTTTCTCTTACATTATAATCAGCAGAAGCCATAGCTTTTTGTGCAGCATCATTAAGCTTTGTTCTCCAATCGTTGTAGGGCCTTATCCCAAGATAAATATTTGTGCCGTACCTCAAATTATTCGACACATCAAGCAAAAACTTAATATTTTCTTCACTTCTAATCTCAGAAAGCCGTTCAATAGCTTCGTTTATTCTTCTCTGATTTGGTAAATTCAAATCATATGCATTATCTTTTTTTAGCTGTGCAACAGTGTTTCTGTCTTGCCTCTGCCCTCTGAAAGTCAATATATCAACGTTGTTTATTCTCATTCGGTTTAGTTCCTATAATAAATTTATGATAATACTTAAAAATACCTAAAAAAAATTTTTTGTCATTATATCATATGAATTTTACGAAAATTAACAAAACGAATATGAATTTACCTGTTCGTCATGCCCTATTTTGTGTTATACTTAAACCATGATTATAGGGTTATAGATAAAGAGGGGGTATGAGTATGAAAGATAAAACTTTTTTAATGATTCCCGGACCTACACCGGTACCGGAAAGTGTAATGCTTGATATAGCACGTCATCCGATAGGACACAGAAGCAGTGAATTTTCTAAGATTTTAGAAAACGTTTATGCAAATTTAAAATACGTATTCAGAACTAAAAATGACGTATTTGTATATACTTCAAGCGGGACGGGTGCTATGTGTGCAGCTTTGGAAAACCTTATTAATGAAGGTGACCATGTTTTATCTTTAGTTTTGGGTAATTTCGGTAACCGTTGGGCAAAGATAGCAGCATCACGCGGTGCGATTGTTGAAAAAATAGAAGTACCTACAGGAGAGGTAATTAATCCTGAAGTATTGCGTGAAAAATTAGCACAGGACACAGAAAAGAAAATTAAAATAGTTACATTAACTCACAGTGAAACTTCAACCGGTGCTGCTAATGATATAAAGACTTTATGTTCAATCATAAGAGAGCATGGCGCGTTATCAGTTGTTGACGGTGTAACATCTGTTTGTGCTATGGAATGTTTACCTGATGAATGGGGTATAGATGTACTTGTATCAGGCTCACAAAAAGGGTTTATGATTCCTCCGGGATTAGCTTTTCTTGTTGCAAGCGAAAGAGCATGGAAGGTTTACGAAGAATGTAAGCATCCGAGTTTCTATTGGGATTGGGCAGCATACAGAAAATCTACCCAGGCAAATTCAACTCCGTTTACGCCTGCTGTCAACTTGTTTGTCGGCTTAAATACCGCTTTAGAAATGATTAAAAAAGAAGGTATTGAAAATATGAATGCCCGTCACAAACGCCACAGTTTAGCTTTAAGAAATGCCATAAGAGCAATCGGATTAGAGCTTGTTGTAAAAGAAGATAAAAATGCAAGTAATTCAATTACATCAATTCTCCCGCCTGCAAACATAACTGTTCCTGATATCAGAAAAGTAATAAAAGAAGATTATGATATAGTTGTCGCTAACGGACAAAACGAATTAAAAGACAAGATTTTCAGAATGGGGACTTTAGGTTTTGTCTGTGACAGAGATTTAATCTCCGCTGTCGGAGCATTAGAGGCAACTCTTTATAAACTCGGTTACAAGTTTGAACTTGGTTCCGGTGTCGCAACAGTGATAAAAGAGTTAGCAAAATAGTTTTCCGGTGCGTCAGAACGACGCACCGAAAAATAAAATAAATGATTAGGAGAATAAAGATATGAAAAAAATATTTTCACTTTTATTATTAACAAGTTTTTTGAGTGTAAATATGTGTTTTGCAGAGGATGTATTATTAACTGAAACTACCGCAACAGCACATGATGATGCTCCGAAATGGGCTGACTATGTTGCACCAAAATACCAAAATCCGCGTCACGATTTTTCAAGAAAAAATGGTATGACTGAGATAATTGTCGGCGCAGTTTTGACAGATTTAATCCTAACTGCTCCAATAGGTGTTCCAATGATTATTCATGGTTCAACAAAAATAAAAATGGTGTCTTATAACAATCGTAAACAAATATTTGACAAAGAGATTGCAGAAGCCCGGTTAATTGAAGATGATGCAGAAAGGCAAGCTGCATACCAAGCCACTTTAAAAAAGTGTAAATTAAAAGAATCAACCAAAAAACATTATGCTAAAAAAGCAGCAAAAGCACAAAAGAAAGCAGCTAAAAAAGCTAAAAAATAATTATTCAGGGTGCATCGATTGATGCACTAATTTAAATAAGGAGAAAACAATGAAAGTATTAGTAACGGATAAAATAAACGAAGCAGCAGGAAGAATTATCGAGGCTGCAGCAGAGGTAGATTTTTTACCTACAATGAGTGAAGCCGAACTTGTTAAGATAATCGGCGATTATGATGCACTTATGGTAAGAAGCCAAACAAAAGTTACACCGAAGATTATTGAAGCCGGTAAAAATTTAAAAATAATTGGTCGTGCAGGAGTCGGAGTTGATAACATTGACCTTGAATCGGCTACTCAAAAAGGTATTATTGTTGTTAATTCTCCTGACGGAAATACTATGGCGGCGGCTGAACATACTGTTGCTCTAATGCTTGCTATGGCTCGTAATATTGCTCCTGCGGCAACTTCAACAAAAGAAGGCAAATGGGACAGAAGCAAATTCACAGGTACAGAATTATACAAAAAAACTCTCGGTATTATAGGGTTCGGCAAAATCGGTTCTCACGTTGGTGAAGTTGCATTGGCTTTAGGTATGAAAGTAGTCGTTTATGATCCGTTTACATCAAAAGAAGTTGTTGAAAAATTCGGTGGCGAATATGTTGAAAAATTAGACGATTTTTGGGCTAAACCTGATTTTATTACCGTTCACGTTCCAAAGACAAAAGATACTATTAATATGATTAATAAAGACACTATTTCTAAAATGAAAAAGGGTGTAAGACTTGTTAACTGTGCAAGAGGCGGTATCATTAATGAAAACGATTTGAAAGATGCCATAAATTCAGGTTACGTTGCATCTGCTGCTATCGATGTTTACGAAAATGAACCTAATATTACGGAATGTCCGCTTATAAACTGTACAGGTAACATCGTACTTACTCCTCACCTTGGTGCAAGCACAACAGAAGCACAGATGAATGTTGCGATTGATGTTGCCGAACAGATTAAAGAAGTATTGTCAGGCGGTTCGGCTTCTTCTGCCGTAAATATCCCGTCACTCAGACCTGATAAACTTGAACCGGTAAAAGATTATATGGCTATTGCTGAAAACACAGGTGAATTAGCCGTTCAACTCTCAACCGGTGCGGTTAAATCTATCGAAATTACCGCAGACGGTGATTTGGCTGATTTAGACATTCAGCCGCTTGAAGTTGCAGTGTTAAAAGGTGTTCTATCTTCAAGATTAGAGGGTGTAAATTATGTTAATGCTCCTGTTATTGCTAAAAAACGAGGCATAGATATTATTACAACTCATTCAAAAAGAAAATGTAACTTTGACGGCAGAATTACGGTTAAATTAACCACAGATAAAGAAACAACCGTTGTTGCAGGTGCATTAGTAACAAAAGATATTCCTAGAATTGTTAAAATTAACGATTACGAAACAAGTATAAGACCGGAAAAACACGTTATTATTGTTCCTCATACAAATAAACCGTCAATGATTGCCAAAGTTGCTCAAGTTATCGGTGAAAAAGGAATTAATATCGGTTCTATGAACGTTGTTCAAAAGAACGACAAACACGAAACCGAATCTATAATGGTAATTAACGTTGATTCTTCGGTTGATGATAACACATTGAAATCTATCGAAAAAATCGACGGTGTTCACAATCCAAAATATGTCAATTTAACGGTATAAAGAAAGGAATACTAATGAAAAAATTTTTTCTTTTGTTTGTATTAGTAATATTTTCATTACCTGCGATTAGTGCTAATTGGCTACAATATGAAGATAAAGGTTGGCTAGATACAAGCAGTTTAGAAAGACACGGAGATACAATAACTGCTTGGTTTAAAAATCTAAATCCTGGAACTTGGGATAAAGAAGGAAATAAAAAAGTATGGTATATAATGAATCAATACAAAGCAAACTGCAAAAAGAAAACTTTAACACTATTATATTATGCATCTTATGATTTAAAAGGGAATGTAATAACATCCCATAATTTTAAAGGCTATGAACAAACAGAAGAACCTATTATTCCTGAAACAAGAGGTGAATGGAAATTTATGTTTATGTGTGGTAATAATTAGTTCATAATCCGAAATACGTAAATTTAACTGTGTAGAAAGCGGTGCGTCAAACGACGCACCCTACAAAACGGAAGTAAATTATGACAAATAAATTAGCGGTATTTGATTTTGATTCAACATTAATGGACGGTGAAACGTTAGAATTTTTCGCCCGTGAAATCGGTATACAGTTATGGTAGGGTGCGTCGTTTGACGCACCTTTTAAAAATATGATATTATAATACTATGTCAAATTATAAACGATATTATATGCAAGGTCATTACATTTTCATTACTGTTGTAACTTATAACAGTTATGGTAGGGTGCGTCGTTTGACGCACCTTTTAAAAATATGATATTATAATACTATGTCAAATTATAAACGATATTATATGCAAGGTCATTACATTTTCATTACTGTTGTAACTTATAACAGACAACCTATACTTATAGATAACATCGAAATTTTAAAAGCTGCCTTTCATAAAACAATATTAAAATATGATTATGAATTATTTGCTGTAGTAATTCTGCCAGACCATTTTCACATTATTATCAGACCAAAACAAGCAGAGGATTTTTCTAAAATTGTAGGAAGTATCAAAAAATATTTTACATATAATCTGAATTTAAAAAATAGTGATGGTGCGTCAAAACGACGCACCCTACAAAATGAAAGCCGTAATAAACGAAAAGAAAGTAACATTTGGCAAAGGCGTTTTTATGACCATATAATCAGGGATGATGAGGATTTATTTAAACATGTTGATTATATTCATTACAATCCTGTGAAACATAAAAATATTTCACCAAAGGATTGGGAATATTCTTCATTTAAAAAATTTGTAAAAGATAAATGGTATGAAGAAAATTGGTATAATTTTGGTGATAAGCACAATATTGAAAATATTGATTTAGAATAATTGAATGGTGCATCGGTTGACGCACCTTAATAATAGAGGTAAAATTTGATTATGACAAATAAGTTAGCGGTATTCGATTTTGATTCAACATTAATGGACGGTGAAACGTTAGAATTTTTCGCCCGTGAAATCGGTATACAGGACAAAGTTAAATCTATCACCGATAAAGCAATGCGAGGTGAGTTGGATTTTTTTGAAAGTCTGACAGAAAGAGTTTCTTTTTTGAAGGGGTTACCTGTTTCAAAAATTGATGAAATTTGTAAAACTCTCCCCCTTATGCCGGGTGCAAAAGAGGTTGTAAAAGGCTTAAAAGAAAAAGGGTACAAGGTTGTATGTTTTTCCGGCGGGTTTAGAAATGCAACAACATTATTTGCTGAACAATTAAATCTTGACGGAGAATTTTCAAATATACTCCACTCAAAAGACGGATTATTAACGGGACAGGTTGGCGGAGAGATGATGTTTAATGACAGTAAAGGTCAAATGCTAAAAAGGCTTCAAAAACTTCTCGATGTATCAGAAGAAAATACGCTTGCCGTCGGTGATGGAGCTAACGATTTGAGTATGTTTAAATATGCCTCAAAAAGAGTAGCATTTTGTGCAAAACCTATTTTAAAAGAGAGTGCAAATATAATAATTGCAGAAAAAGATTTAAGTAAAATATTAGAATACATTTAGATTTTACAAAACAATATTTTTGTTCTAAAATAAACATAATATAAGTGTGAGAAGGGATATTATGAAGAAATTTTTTAAGATTTTAGGGATTTTATTGTGTATTATTTTTGCAGTTTTATATATTTGCTTTTTGTTTGTATTACCAAACAAAATTGACATAACTCAGTACAAAGAAGAAATACAAAAGATTGTCAAAGAACAGACAAATCTTGATTTAAACTACACTAACGAAAGATTTATAACAACTCCGCTGCTTGAAGTCGGATTTGTTGCAGATGATATAAAAGTTACCATGCCTGACAAATCACAAGTGGTTGCGGCAGATAAGATAAAAGGGTTGGTTTCACTTCCTCATGCTTTATTGCTAACCGTACGAGTTTCAAAAGTCGATATTGAAAACCCTGTTGTAAATGCTGAAATCCTCAAAAACGGTGAGGATTATAAAATCGTTAAACATTTTGAAGACTTTCTAAATACAAAAAAAGAATCAACTTTTGGAGAAAAGCCTGTAACAGAGCCAAAAGAAACTGAAGAAGGTTTTCATTTTAATCCTGAATGGATAAAAATAGTAATCCCTAATATATGTCTTAATAATTACAAGGTTTTGGTTACAGATTTAGGAACAGGTCATTATCTTGATTTGCATGGGGAAAAACTTATCTTTGGTTATTTTAATAAAAAAAGTATAAGAGTAAGAACCAATGCAGAATTGTTCAGCGATAAAAATAAAAATATATCTGCAAATATTGATATAGATACTTTTTTGCCACCGCCGTCAGAAAAACTTGACGAAGAAGATGATCCGGCAGAAAAAGTGGATTTTGATTTCATTAACCCTGTAAAAACTTACCAGAATTATGATTTAAAAGCGGATATTAATTCAAGAATAAAAATCAGACGAGATAATGAAGGTCATTTTAATTCAAGAGGATATTTCAATGCTGAAAATTTAACTCTGAGATTGTCTAAAATTCAGCTGCCTGAAAGCTATTTTAAAATAAAAACTTATGGGAAATCAGCCTTTATTGATAGTAATATTTATGCAACAAAAGATGAAAAATTATCTCTGTTAGGTAAAATTAATTTTTCTGAACGCCCTTCTCTTGACATGAATATCAAAACTTCTGAAATAAAATTTCAAAGTCTTTTAAACCTTGCGGAAGCTTATCTTGAATCTGTACAAGTAAAAAATGAATTAAATCAATTTAAAGCTTCCGGCTCAATATTAGCCGACTGCAAAATAAAAACAAATTTCAGAAAATTAAAATCAAACGGATTTATAAAAGTACAAAACGGGGCTTTAAAAGTAAGAAATCTTGGTGAAGTTCTCTCTAAAGCCAATATTAATATCTTACTTGATGATAATATTTTAAACATAGTTGATTCAAAATTATTTGTTGAAAATTCGGAAGTAAAAATAAACGGTAAAATTGATGAAACATCTTATACAGATGTAAATATAACTACGGATGATATTCCGTTGTCAAAACTGTTCAATGCTTTCGCTCCAAAAGATTTGAGAACATCTTTTAACCTGAAATCAGGAACATTATCGTCTTACTTTAATATTCAGGGAAAAATGAAAGAAGCGGTAGCAAAAGCCGGTCTGAAACTAAATAACTTTGAATTTGGCGACAGAGCAAATAACTTTAATATAAAAAATAATGAATTTACTTCAGAATTTAATTTCGAGGCATTAACTCAAGATTTGTCAGGGATAATAAACAATCAAGATTTCAAATTTATTATTCCGAAAACAAACTCCAAAATATCAGTACCAAAAATCAATATATTTATTTTTGACAAAAACATTGAAATAGCACCGGATGTCATGTATTTTAATGACAACTCAAAAATAGGGTATGCAGGCAAAATCACAAACTACGAAAATCTTGATAACATAGATTTTAAGGTACAAGGTAAACTAACTTCTGAAGATTTGATAAAATTAATAGGGCAAGAACTTAAACCTTATATTCACTACAACGGAACAATTCCTGTCGAACTTTCTCTAACAGGGGATAATTACAAAAAAACTCTTTATTTGAAAGCTATTGGAGATAAAAAGAATTACATTACACCGATAGATTTTCAAGAACTGCAAAATCAAACAACTGTATTACAAGCTACCATAGATTTAAAACCAAACAGAACAAAAATAAAACATACGGGGCTTTATAAGGGAACAACAACCAAAAATGAAGAAGGACAAGATACAATTTCTTTAGATAAAATTATTGAAATTGACGGAACTCTTGCCAATAACCGTATTAACCTTATGAGATTGGAAATTCCTGAGAATTTAAACGGCAAAATATATCTGTTCCCAAGATCAATTTTTACACTTGAAAAGACAAAGTTCTTCACTTTTGGAGCATTATCCGAACCTGTGATAAGAGGCGGTCTTAATATAAATGAAATACTTATTCCTGAACTTCATTCAGCAATAAAAAATATTAATATCAAAATAAACGGCAGAGATTTAGATTATGCCGTCAAAAATCTTATGCTTAAAAATTCCGACATAAATTTACAGGGCAAATATTCACTTGCACCGGCCAAAAACATAATTTTGCCTGACTTAAGAATTACATCAAATTCAATTAATCTTGATGATGTTACCGCTGTTACGGAAGCTGCCAATAAAGCCCTTCCACAACAATCTAATAACGGGAAATCTTCCGGAAGCACGGATATCCCCGTTGTCATACCAAACGGTTCAATTAATATGAAAAAAATCAAAACCGGAAATATTGAACTAACAAATATTACATCACAGCTTCTTTTAAGGAGAAATATTCTTTATCTGCGAAATCTAGCTGCAAATATTTTTAGAGGTAATGTCAACGGAAATATTGATGTAGATATTGCAAAAATGATTGTTAAAACGGATTTGTCAGGCAAAAATATAGATATCGCAAAGGCTCTGCTTGACAGTTCGGGAATGAAGGATGCTTTAAGCGGAACTACTGATTTTACTGCTAAATTAGATATTGATATTTCAAAAACAACACCGGAAGAACAAATCAAAGGTATCGAGGGTGAAATTACATTTAATGCCAAAGACGGTCAATTCGGACCTTTCGGAAAATTAGAAAACATGATTTTGGCAGAAAATATCAGAGAATCTCAATTTTTCCAAACGGCTTTAGGCGGAGTAATTAATAAATTATCTACAATAGACACCACTCACTATACTGAACTTGAAGGAAAAGTTTTGTTAAAAGAAGGTATTTGTGATATAGAACATATAACCTCTCGGGGTAATGTAATGAATTTGCACATATTGGGTAAATTTGACATTCTAAAAAATTATACTGATATGAAAGTGCGTGTAAAAATAACCTCTATTATTTCAAATTTACTTGGGCCAATCAATGCAATAAATCCGGTAAATCTTATGAATAGTGCAGCAAGTATGAATGTAGTCACAGCAAAAGCCTTTTCTATATTCTGTGAAACCGTACCGGAAGAAGAATTTAAAGTATTGCCGGAATTTTCAAACGCATATGTTGACAAATCCGCAACAAAATTCCAACTCGGAGTACGGGGAGATGTAGCAAAACCGTTGACACTTATAAAATCATTCAAGTGGCTTGCTTCAAAAGCACAGGTCGAAAAAGCCGAAGAATATGTAAATTCACTTCCTGAACCAATAGAAGGTAGTACGGCAGAAACAATAGAAGAAGTTCTTGAAGAAGAAAAAACTCTTGAGGCTGCTCGTCAGGCAGAAATTGAAGCCGAAAAGAAAACTCTAAAATATAAACTTAAACATCTCTTTAAAAGAGAAAAGGTTGAAGATACAGAAAAATCCGAAACTACGCAAAAACCGAAAAATAACGAAACCGAAGAAAATAATTAAAAAATAACGAGGTTTTTATACCTCGTTATTTTTTCCGTCATTTAGTTTGACCGGATAAAACTTGTATCTTAAATACAAACTCATATCCAATAGTAAGAAACAAGTGTTAAATAAATATAACCAAATTACCCAATCATTATAAAAAAACAATTTATGTATAATTCCGCAAACATATCCTGCAAGAATTAAACAACAAAATGTAAAACTTTTACCTTTCACGCATTTTGCTCTGTATGTTTTATAAGCGGCAATAGGCCAACTCACACCAAAACATGCCATCATTCCGGCTTCAAATATACTCATTTTATAACCTCCGATAATTATCTTCCGTACTTAAATATTAACACAAAGGAACAAGTGTTTTATTTTTATACATAAGTTTACAAAAATTTATAAACATTTTTAATTTTTTATATTAAAATAATACTGGTATTGTTATGAAAGAATTTAATAAAACAAATAAAGTTACATATAATTTGATGTCTTTCACAGGATTCAAGTCTTTGTTGATTTTCTCTATGTTGCTTGAATCTCCGAAATCATATGAAGAATTACAGGAATGTATAAAAAATCATGAATATTTACATGAAGACATTTCAATCGACAGTTTACGAGTTTATTTAACTTCTCTGTCCCGTATAGGTTGTAATATCGAAAGATTTCGTACTGAAGACGGTACTTATAAGTATTATATAACTTCGCATCCATATCAGTTTATAATCAGTGAAGAACAAATAAAAAGTCTAATAAAAATATATAAATTGATAATAAAAACTCTTGATTTGTCAGATATCTTTGCATACGAAAAGTTTATAAGAAAACTTGCTGCATCAATAGGTTCTGAAGAATTAAAGAATGCGATGGAAAAAGTATCTCCATTCAAACGGTGTGATTTTGAGTTAGTTGAAAAACTTTTTAAATATTCAAACGAAAAACGTAAAATAACAATAATGTACCAATCTCCGCGTTCCAATGCTAAAGAGATTGAAGTAATTGCAGATAAATTAGCAATAACACAAGGTAAGGCATACCTGTACGGTGTAAGTATAGAATACAAACAAGATACTTCCTATTTGTTATCAAGAATAAGTGATATTATAGACGTTGATTTGGAAGATAATAACAAAATAGAATTAAAACCTGTCACAGTAGGCTATGAACTATCTACATTAACACCGGATGTTAAACTTTCTCCGGAAGAAAAAATCGTCAAAATAAATAAAGACGCTATTCTTGTAGAACAAAAAACAACAAACTTATTTATGTTGAAAAGGAAAATATTAGAGTATGGTCCAATCTGTACCGTGCTTTATCCGGAAGATTTCCGTAATGATATTATTAATACGTTGAAACACATGCGGGAGACTTATAAAAATGAATAAGAACAAATTGAGCGAAAAATATAATGAATCCTGCATAAAAATCTTCGCATTATTATCGATGTTTGCTAAAGGTGATGCGGTTTTTGAAGATGTTATACAATTATTTGCAAACCCTGACGGTACAATTAAACAAAAATCCAACGTATTGCTGAACAAATATATGAATACTTTGGAATTGTTCGGAATAAAGATAGAAAAAACAAAAGGGAAATATTACCTTGTAAAAATGCCTTTCAGTATAAACCTTAGTGAAGAAGAATTGTATGCTGTTTCTTTAATGAAATCTGCATTGAATTTCACTTCAAAAGGTGCACTTAAAGAAAATATTCAAAATTTTATTTCAGAATTGGAAAGAAGATATGACAAAGATACAAAAATGCTTAGCAAGGTAATTTCTGCAACAAGAAACACTGATTTGTCTTTTTATTTTCTAAAGTTTGAAAAACAAATTGAAAATTGCGAAAAATATTGTAAAGACGGTAGCAGACTTGAAATATCATATATAACAAGCGACAATAAAGATGAAACCATTATCGGTGTTCCGCTTGAAGTAAGATATTCACAGGAAATGGTAACATTCAGTGTATTTAACAATTTAAGCCGTCAAATTATTAATATTCCGATGGATAAAATTAAAAACATCAAAATATTGAAAACCAATTCTAAAAATCTGAAAACCTGTGCTTCTGTGGTCTTCAAATTAAAGGGCGATTTGGCAAAAAGTTATAAACTCAGAGAGTGGGAAAAATCTTCTGAAATTGGGTCTGACGGATGTATGATAGTGGAAAATTCCGGTGAAGATTTTGAAACTTTGGCTGTAAGATTGTTCAAATATCACGAAAATTGTGAAGTTTTGACTCCAAAATATTTGAAAGCAAGACTTGTAAAAATGATTAACAATACACTTAAGAATTATAACTTATAAGCAACAAATATTTTTACATAAAAAAGCCATCATTTTAAATGATGGCTTTTTTGTTTCTTATAACAATTATTAACGTCTGTTTATTTTAGCAAACAATCTTAGTATTTCAAGGTATAGCCATACAAGAGAAAACATTAAACTTACGGCTCCAACCCATTCATAGCTTTTAGGCAGCATATATTGCTCCCCTTTTTCAATAAAATCGAAATCTAAAATAAAATACAATGCTGCAATAATACAAACCCCAGCACTAAATGCAATACCGATAGGGCTTGCTGTAAATATCTGAGGAATACTTCTGCCAAAGAATGATGCAACAAACTGGATTAAATATATAACCAAAACAGATAAACCGGCTGTGAAAAGTACTGAACGGAATTTTTCCGTACACCTTATAAGCCCTGCCTTGTACAGTAAAAGCATCATAGCCATAGCCGTAAATGTGCATAAAACTGCACGAACAACTATACCGTGATAATATGATTCATACATAAAAGAAATTGCACCAAGAACAAAACCTTCACCTACGGAATAAACCAAAGATAAAAGTCCTGAAATTCTCGGGCGAAACCATACAACTACAAGTCCTGCAACAGCAGCAACAAGCATACCGCCAATAGCTAAAGCCATAGCTTTATCAGCAAAACCCTTCAACAGTAGTCCCCATGTATACATTCCGGACAGGATTATTGTCGAAATAAGTATTATAGATTTAACTACTGCTCCGGAAATGGTCATAGTAGCACCTTCAACCACCGACGCATTTTCGGAAGAAAAAGTATTTTTTAAAATTGGATTTGCCATACAAACCACCTTTCTTTATAAAATAACTGTTATCATCGTAAATCAAAAATATTATATCATATTTTTTAAAAGGAAACTATATCCTTAACTCCAACTTTTCAAACTCCAATAGTTTACGTTTAATCTCAATACCACACGAATATCCGACTAAACTACCCCCGACACCGATAACCCTATGACACGGTATAATTATCAAAATAGGATTACGGCTGACGGCATTACCGACAGCTTGTGCAGACATCTTTTTCCCGCCTGATTTATTTTTAATTTGTTTTGCTATTTCACCGTAAGTTACTGTTTTACCAAAAGGAATTTCTTTTAGTATGTTCCAAACTGATAATTGAAAATCAGTACCTGAAAGTTTTAACTTAATTCCGTCTATTGCAGGATTTTCGCCGTTAAAATACCTGTCCAGCCAAATTTTTGCAGCAACAAAAATTTTAAGATTATCTTTTTCTGCTGCTTTTGAAATAATATCATTATTTAAAGATTTCTGACATTCAAAGCTAAGACTTATAAGATTTTCATCCTCATCAGCAATCAATAAAATCTTACCGATAGGAGAAGAATAATTTGTTTTATAATATTTATTTGTCATTTATATTCTTCTTCGAGCTTCCGTACTCTATAAAATTCTTTTATAAATATTATAACAAATAATTGGTCAAAAGGGTTGACTTTTAAACAAATACATTGTATGTATGATACATAATTTCAAATTTTATAAGATAATATAACGGTTAGTATTTAAGAGGGTTTTTATATGGATATTATAATTAAAGACATTGGTGTAGATAGTTTATACGTTAAAGCATCAGGAAGATTAGATCTTGATAATGCCGTTGAATATGGTGCAAAAATAAAGGATTTTATTGAAGATTATCAAGAAAAAATAACAGATGTAACTCTCGATTTTGCTGAAATTACGTTTATTTCAAGTTTTGGTTTAAAAGTAATATTAGAACTGTATAAACAACTTAAAGAAGATAATGGTACATTGAAACTTAAAAATGTGCCCGAACAGTTAATGAATTCTTTTAAACTTGTAGGCTTTGATAAATTTTTAATATTTGAATAATGTTTAAATCGTTAAGATCAAAAATACTTATTGTGGCAATTTTAATGCTTACATTTTTAATGTCAGTATTAGCTTGTTATGCAATAATTTCACGAATGAAAACTAAGCAGCTTATGGTTCAAAACTATGGGTTTTCCATAAATGAATTTACGGAAAAAATTAACGATGAAATAATTTATGCAAATAATAATCTTAATGGCTTAGCTTTAATCGGAAGTTTATATTATCGCACGGACAGAAGTGACGGTCTCACAAATCGAGTAATTACAAGAATTTTTGAAAATTATCCCCAAAATTTAGGAGGAGGCATTTGGTTTTTACCATACAAAATTGATAAATCAAAGAAATATGTTTGTTTTTATGCTTATAGAGATGAAAATAATAAAATTATAATAGACGAAAACTTTTCAAGTGCAGAATATGATTACCTTAATCAGGAATGGTATAAACAGATTATTTCTCAGGTTACACCTGCGCACAACATTGTATGGACAAAACCTTATTATGAAAATCTTGGAAGTTTCTCCACTATGGTTACAGCCGGAACAGGAATATATATTGATGGAGAATTAGTTGGGATTGCTACTGTTGATTGGAAAATTGATCCGTTAATTAAAAATATTTCTGAAATGAAACCTATTGAAAAAACATTTTCAATGTACAAAAAAGGAAATGAAATAAAAAATAGTTTTGCTTTATTTGGAAATGAAGACTACGATTATATTATTGCAACAAGTGATCCTTATTTAGATAGTGAAAAACTCATAGGACATTCATTAAAAGAAATCCCTTGGTACACCAGCTACGATAAATTATATGAAACAACTTATTTTACATACCATGGACAAAAGTATGTTCCTTTTGCAAGGAAAATTAATAACGGAACAATACTAATTATATGTATTCCTAAAAATGAAATGTTCCGAGAAGTAAACAAATTCTACTTATATTTAATATTGATAATGCTTACAATAGGATTTGTCATCCCTGCAATTCTATACTACTGTATGAATCACTATATAATTAATCCTATTGACAAACTTACGGAAATAGCTCACAAAATTGGTAAGGGTGAAGATGTACAAATCAAAATCGAAAAGCCGAAAGAATTTGCCCAACTTGCCCTTACATTCAATAAAATGACTACTGATATCAAGGAAATAACAAAAGACAAAGCTAAAATTATTTCCGAACTTTCAATAGCAAAATCAATACAAGAATCAAGTCTGCCCAATATTTTTCCACCATTTCCTGAGGTAAAAGAATTTGATATTTTTGCATCAATGGATGCTGCAAAAGAAGTCGGTGGAGATTTTTATGATTTCTTTTTTATTGATGAAACCAAATTTATGTTTTTGATTGCAGACGTCTCCGGCAAAGGTATTCCGGCAGCTTTATTTATGATGACAGCAAAAACACTCATTAGTAATCTTGCACAGAGTTATAACAGTCCTGAGGAACTTGTAAAAAATATCAACAAAAAAATATGTAAAAATAATAAACAAGGTTTCTTTATTACTATGCTTGCAGGTATTGTTGATATTAAAACGGGAGAATTAAGTCTTATAAACTGCGGTCATAATCTGCCGCTTATTAAAAGAGCAAACGAGAATTATGAATACCTGCAGCTAAATTCAAATATTGCCTTAGGAATTTTTGAGGATGCAGATTTTGAGATATATAAAACTGTAATGAATCCCGGAGATATAATTTACACCTATACTGACGGTGTAACAGAAGCAACCGATACAAATAATGAGATGTACGGAGAAACCCGACTAAATGACTGTTTAAATACCATAACGGAACTTAATCCTGCAATAATTTCACAAAAACTAAAAACATCTCTTAAAGAATATACAAATTCCGCACCCCAAAGTGATGATATTACAATGTTGATTTTTAAATACAACGGCAATTCTGACAATAATACCAGAACTTTTAAAAAAAAGGCTGTTAAAGAAAATTACAGCACATTTTATAATTGGCTGCATGCAACTTGCAAAGAATGGAATATTGATGAAAATTTAATAAATAAACTTGATATGTGTGCAGAAGAAATATATGCTAATATAACTTTTTATGCATACCCGCAGGTAACCGGTATGATTGAAGCAGAATTAAAAAAATCTGATAATAATATAATTTTTGAATTTAAAGACGAAGGTATCGAATATAATCCGCTTGAAAAACCTGATCCGGATATAACATTACCACCGGAAGAAAGACAATTAGGCGGTTTGGGAATTTTTATGGTTAAAGAAATGACCGACAATATCCAATATAAAAGAGAAAACAACAAAAATATCCTTACCTTAACCTTCAAAATTTAATACATTTTCTTTTAATATAAACACTAAAAAACTGGGACCGGAGGGATTCGAACCCACGACCAAGGGATTATGAGTCCCCTGCGCTACCGCTGCGCCACAGTCCCAGAGCTATTGTCTGATTTAATATGTAACTGTCAATTTTTCCTGCTTCCTCTCGTAAAAATAATTCACAGGATTATTTTTACTCGGCAGAGTCTTCCTCTCAGAAAACGATACTTAATCGTTTTCTTCGGCAGAGTGCCACAGTCCCAGAGCTATCGTCTGATTTAATTTGTCAATACGGAGAACGTAACCCCGCTTACTCAATCTATCATCAAAACTAAAAAAAATCAAGCTTTTATTTTTATTTTATTTTGCATTTTTTATACAATTCAATTATATTATCAAGGCTCAATATTTTGTAAATACAAGTCTTTCCATATTTTTTATTTACCGTGTTTATAAAGTCCTTTGCTGAATGTGATATTGTTTGTATTCCGGCAAGAATAACCTCGCTTGCTCCACTGATATCCTTTGCCCCATACAATTCTCGTATCTTGCTTACACGAGGCGTCGAATTTGGAGAAATATATCTGAATACTTTTTTCACACCGTCTTTTTCTATGATATACCCGTTACTTAGACCGGTATCAATTTTTGTAATACTATAACCTTTATCTGTAAATATTTCTTTTATACGGGAAATAATTTCCGTATCCGATAAAGATTTCCATTCTTTTCTTTCAGCTTCACTAACGGAATCTGACTTTTTTAAACTCCATTGTTTTCTCTCAGGCTCTTCAGTCTTTAATGTCGGAACTTCTTTAACCTCTCCTAAATCGTTTATATCTAAATCATATTTTTTTGCAAGCGGTATTAAATCAGATAAAGTCATTATTCTAAAATTATTTTTACTTCTCTTGTTAATTTGTTTAACAGTGTTTTTGGTGCTTTCGCTTACTCCTGAAGATGCAATAAGAATAACATTATCTGCATCAAAATAATATTTAGTCCCTTGTAATTCGAGAACTTCATCGGCTATTCTTAAAGGACCGCCAATATTATGAATACATTCAATATATGTAGTCTTTCCATCTTTTTCTGCAACTACGTCTATCCCCCTATCAATAGTATATCTTGTTGCACCTGATTTATAACCCATTTTTTCAAAAAGTTTAGCTACAACAAGTTCAAATTCACGTTTTGATAAGGTCGCCCATTTCATATACTCGTCAGATTTAATATTTCTTGGTTTAGAAGATTTCATTCTATCAACTATTGCATTATATTCTTCCAAAACATCTTTGTATGTATCTCGGTTTAGCCATAATCTTTCCTGTATTTCCGAGTCAGAAATCCCTTGTGCTTTAAAATCAGCAAATTGTTTCAAAAGCAATATCCTGTTATTTTGCATAGTATTCCATAAGGCTGCCAATTCTTCATAAAGATTAAATCTGCCGGCGCAATTTAATTTTGTTATACCTGCTTTTGAAGCGATTTCCTCGATACTTAAAACCTTATTATCCGCAATAGCAGTTTCCAATACATTTTGTATTGTGTCATTTACCGCTTTTGAAGAATCCGTAATCTTTTTATGTTCTGCTAAAAGCCATAAGTCTTTTAAATCCTGATGTCTTCTTATAGTTTCATTACATGCCCCCTGAGTAATTCCCAACTCTCCTGCAATCTCTTTTTGACTTATTGGTCTGCCTTCATTGATAGCATCTCTAAGCATCTGAGCCATTTTTTGACGATTAATTTCTGCTTTTAGAATTCTATCTTTCGTCATATTTTCGGAATTTGCAATAGTTGTATCATGTTTTGTTAAACCCTTTTGCACAACATTTACACTATTTGGCTTTCTTCTGCTTACAGCAGTTTTCCACAAGTCTTTCAGCTTCGGATATTCCTTAAATCTTTGGATTAATACATCCCGAGTCATACCATAATCTTCTTCTATAATTTTTACAGTAATTTTTTCTCCTGATTCTATAGCATGCTCTATCGCTGTCATCACAGCCTGAACTTTTTCTTTATCCTTTGCTGCTCTTATCTCCTGTAACTGTTCCCATAAAGTTTTTAATTCTTTATTCGCATAAATCCTATTATGTAATGCCCCGACACTAAGATTCAACATTTCGGCAATCTCAGCGGACTGTGCTGGTTTTTCTTCAAGTTTAAGTTGTTTTAGTACCGATTGTATCTCTATATTTTTATCCCCTGCAACTATTGCTTTATTCTGCTGCCACAAATCAGCTAAAAAAGGAATTCTTTTTAACCTGCCAATACATACCTGATAACTTATACCGGCATTCTTTGCTAATTCTTCACAAGTGATTTGTCTTTTATACTTGTTAGCATCTTCAATTATTTGTTTAATTCTGTCATTTATCATTTTTGATTCTGCCACAGTAGGAAGTTTTGCTCGTTTATGCTTCCCTGATTTCCATAATTCGCTTAATTCAGCGGTCTCATCTATTTTATGTTTGCAAGCTCTTTCTGATAAATTAGCTTCCTCAGCTATCTCATGTATATTTAATACTATGCCGGCTTCAACTTTTTTAGAAATAATGTCATGTAAAGACTGGATAACATCGGCTTTTTTCTGAGTTTTAAAAGAATTTAACTTAGTCCATAAATCATTTAAGTCTTCGTACCTCATGATTCTTGAGGCACAAACCTGAGTAGTAAAGCCGCAGCGTTTGGCAATTTCTTCCATATCAACAATTTCTCTGGAGTTAACACAATCATCAAGAACACTTTTTAGTAAATCATGTTTTTCTACTGAAGCGTCTGTTCTTGTTTTGTGAGAACACCTGTTCCACAAATCTTGCAGTTCCGGATTAAACTTTATTCTATGTCCAAAACTGTCACGAGAAATCCCTAATTCACCTATTATATCAGTAGCAGACACAGGAGTTCCGCTATCCAAAGCATTTTTTAAAAAGGATTTTATTTTTAGAATAATATCATTAACTTCAGTAGAATTTTTATCACTAACTATTGTTACCAACTTCTTTTTGACAGGTTTACGATGTATGGCTCTATTCCACAATGCTCTCAATTGAGAATTTGTTAATATACGACTATGAGTAACTTGCTCATTCATCCCCATTTCTTCCGCAATATCGGCATG
>Ga0247611_10002144_pt1 | contig 33014 bp, 28 predicted proteins | sample 177DNAGHGhighgp2_FD_192422 | JGI IMG/M metagenome (GOLD analysis project Ga0247611, IMG submission 192422) | Sheep rumen microbial communities from Palmerston North, Manawatu-Wanganui, New Zealand - 1770 DNA GHGhigh gp2 | ecosystem: Host-associated > Mammals > Digestive system > Stomach > Rumen... | reverse complement strand
TAATTTAAATTTTAATAAAATATTTTTATTATTAATTTAATTAATTAAAAATTGAAAATTTAATAAATAAAAATATATTAATAAAAATAAAAATATATTAATAAAAAATTATTTTTTTAAAAATTGAATTTTAAATATAATATTATTTTATTAATTAATATTATTATTAATAATAATATGGAATATTCTATTGGAGATATTCACGGTGATTATACTAAATTATTTGCTTTTATATCTCATACAATTAATAAATCAAATATAAATTCAAAATTATTATATAACAATAAAATAATATGTGAATATTATAATAATAAAATTATTCCATATATTGATAATTTTGAATATAATAAAAATATTACATTAAGTATAAATTTTAAAATATTATTTGATGATAAAGAATATGATTTATCACAAAATAATAATTATTATATCCTATTAGGTGATATATTTGATTGTTTTATATTTACAAATGAAGAAGAATATAAACAAAGAAAACAAGAATTATCCAAAAAGGTATTTTTATTTGGTGGGCCATTTTCATATAAATCTTATTCATTAAAAAATATAAATCAAGAAGATTTAATTACAGATAATTATTATAATAATATAAAAATAAAATATCAAACATTAACTTATTTATTTGTTAAATATTTAAAATCCAAATTAAAGAAACAATTGATATTAATATTAGGTAATCATGAAATAACATATTATGGTTTATATTCAAAAGATTTAAGAAATTTTATAACAGATAATTTTATTTTATATTATAAATCTCAATATTCCAATTATATATATTCTCATGGTGTAGCAAATAAATCAATATTGAATATAATAAATTTTCAATTAAATAACAAATATTTTCATTCAATAAATAAAATGAATAATTATTTTAATCATATTATAAATATTAAAAATTCAATAACATTATTAGATAAATCAAATAATGAATTTAATTGTTTAACAATATTAGATTATTTAATAAATTATGTAAAATATGAAAATGTAAATTATAATCAATTAACATTATTATTTAATTTAGCAACAAATTATAATATATTATTAAAATTAGAAAAAGAATTTAAAAATTTAACAGTAAAATCAACAATAAATTATTTAAGTCAAATAACCAAATTATTTACAAGAACAACATTATTTAATAATCATTCAATATTATTATTTAATGAAGTATTAGAAAAATTATTTAATAATGATTATAGAATATTTGAAGATGATAAACTTTATGATAATATATTTACATTAATAAAAACAGTAAATTTTATTAGAACTAATTTTTATTGTTATATTAATAAAATATTTCCAAGTAAAGATATTATTAATACTAAAACTAATAAAATGATTTCACAAGATATATCAAAAATGTCAATTGAATATATTTATAATAATTTAGATAATTTAATATTAAAACCAGAATATAAATCAATGATAAAAAAGATTTATAATATATTACAAAATAATATATTAAATGATATTCATAACAAATTAAAAACAATAATAAATATTTATGAGAATTCAATAAATTTCCATTTATATTTTCAAATGAATATAATATATTTTTGTCAATATTATAAAATAAAAAATCCAACTAAAAGTATTATATTAGAATATATTAATAAAAATGAAATAGATAATATATATCCCTTACAAATTTGTGGTCATAAATATATAGAAAAATCGAAAATAAATTATGATAAAGTTAAAATATTTTGTATGGATAAATCATTATCATCATTATATACAGAAGAGAATACATTAAAAGAAACAGATTATTTATTATATTATGGTGAAATGAAAAATAATGAATTTACAATTTATAATATAAATAAATTAAATAATATCAATTATAAATTATTTATTGAAAAATATAATATTTAATAATATTAAAAAATTGAAAATGTAATATTTATTTATAATTTATATTATTTTTATTATTTTTATTATAATATTTAAATATTATAATGGAATTTAAAACATTTTTAAAGAGAATTTATAATGAATATAAAAATATACAAGATAAAGAATTATTATTTATTCAAAGATTAAAAACAACATTAGAATTATATAGAAATAAAAATTTAAATAATATTGAAAATTTTGGTTATCTAAATAATTTTTTATATTATCTTGAAAAAAATCAAAATAAAAATAATAATTTAAAAATTAATAATGAAGAAATTGAAGATTATTATAATTTTTATAATATTATAGTAATATTACCTTATATTAATGAAAAATATAATATTGATGAAATTAATAATTTATTAAATGATGATAAAATGAATAATATACCAGATAATCAAATTATTTTATTAAATAATAAAATATTTAAATTAAAATATTTAAAATATATGAAAAATATAATATTAATGTTAATGAAAGTACAAAATCATTGTTTAGAAAATATAAATATTAATAAACAATTATTAAAAGAAGAAAATGAATCAAATATGTATATTATTAATATACATTCATATAATTCAATAATACAAGAAAGTAATAATTTAATAAGTTCATTATATAACATAATGAAAACAATTATGAAAAATATTTAATATTTATTTAAATAAAAATTAACTTTGAATTATTTTATAAATATATTAATATTAGATTTATTATTTGTAATATAAAGATGAATATTATTATTATGAGATAATAAATTTCTATGTAAATTAAATAATTGATTTATAATAGTATAATCTTTAATTGGTGATGAATAAAAAATTAATTCATTATTATATTTAGGATAAGGATAAATTTGGTTTCTTAATTCACTAGGAGGTAATTTTTTATTTATATAATATTTATATTTCATTATTAAAAGTTAATTATAATACATATTATAATAAATAAAATTTCATTTTTTTAATAAATTAATATATAATTAATTTGTTATAATAGTATATAATAATATATATAATATGGATTATATTGAAACAAGTAATTTAATAACAAATAAAATTACTTTTAAATCAAAAGATATTAATGAAATATCGAATTCTACTAATGATAATATTACTGAAGGATCATATAATTTAATAACAGAAGGGTCAACAACATCACAAGTAATAACTAATTTAAAAAATAGGAATTTAATAGCATATACAGATTTAACATATAAAAATTTAGTAGTTGATGGAATAAATAAAATATGGGTATTATTTAGTAATGACAATAATAAATCAGAAATATTAATATATAATAATGATTTAGCATTTAGTCATAAAATAACATTTGAAAATGATTTTATACCATTATATATTGCATATTTAAAATATAATGATTGTATATATTTAGCATCAAGTAATAAAATAAGACGATATAATATAACTGGAGAATATGATAATAAAGAAAAAACATTAGATATAACATTAACAAATTTTGGAAGTAATGAAGAAAATTTATTTTATTTATATGAAAAAAGTTCTACAACAATTGTTAAAACAATAGATGAAGATTTATTATATATAAATAATTGGGATAAAAATTATGATTTTATGGTTTATAAATATGGTTGGGATAATGGATTATATATAAAAGATGTAATAACATATAAATATTGGAATTATGCAGATGCTAATTCTAATTTTGTATATAGTAATATTCTTTCAATATATGAAGATCATTTAGGAAGAATATGGATAGGTAGTAATGGTAGTTCAGGATATAAAAATTGTGTAATATTAGATAGTAATTTTAATTTAATTAAATCTTGGAATTATAATGATAGTGATTTTGTTTATTCTCTTATTTATTCAATATATGAAGATCATTTAGGTAGAATATGGGTTGGTGGTTCTACTAATGCAGAAGGATATAAAATCTGTGTAGTATTAGATAGTAATTTTAATTTAATTAAATCTTGGAATTATCATGATAGTGATTTTGTTTATAGTTATATAAATTGTATATATGAAGACCATTTAGGTAGAATATGGATTGGGGGAACTGGTAATACAGGATATAAAATATGTGTAGTATTAGATAATAATTTTAATTTAATTAAATCTTGGAATTATAATGATAGTGATTTTGTTTATAATTATATTTATTCAATATATGAAGATCATTTAGGTAGAATATGGATTGGTGGTAGTGGTGGTAGTGGTGGTTCAGGTAATAAAATGTGTGTAGTATTAGATAGTAATTTTAATTTAATTAAATCTTGGAATTCTCATGATAGTGATTTTGTTTATAATTATATTTATTCAATATATGAAGATCATTTAGGTAGAATATGGATTGGTGGTATGGCCCCTACAGGATATAAAAATTGTGTTGTATTAGATAGTAATTTTAATTTAATTAAATCTTGGAATGATAGTGATAGTGATTTTGTTTATTATACTATTAGATCAATATATGAAGATCATTTAGGTAGAGTATGGATTGGTGGTAATGGTGGTATAGATGAAAAAATTTGTGTAGTATTAGATAGTAATTTTAATTTAATTAAATCTTGGAATGATAGTGATAGTGATTTTGTTTATAATTATATAATTTGTATATATGAAGATCATTTAGGTAGAATATGGGTTGGTGGTGATGCTGACACAGGATATAAACATTGTGTAGTAATTGATTTAGTTAAATATAATAATTATTTTCCAATAATAAGATTCTGGGATAATTCATATATTACTGAACATTCAGCAAGTTATTCCTCAACTGGTGTATGTGGTGTTGTATATTCTATATATATAGATCATTTAAATAGAATTTGGATTGGAGGAACTGGTCATGAACCATATGATGATACTACACAATTTAATATTTGTGTAGTATTAGATAGTAATTTTAATTTAATTAAAAATTGGTATTATAATGATCGTGATTTTGTTTATAATTCTATTTATTCAATATATAAAGATCATTTAGGTAGAATATGGATTGGTGGTTTTTCTGGTGGTTATACAAATGTAAAAAGTTGTGTAGTATTAGATAGTAATTTTAATTTAATTAAATCTTGGAATTATAATGATAGTGATTTTGTTTATGGACAAATTTTATCAATATATGAAGATCATTTAGGTAGAATATGGGTTGGTGGTTATAGTGATACAGGATATAAAATTTGTGTAGTATTAGATAGTAATTTTAATTTAATTAAATCTTGGAATTATAATGATAGTGATTTTGTTTATTCTGGTATTTATTCAATATATGAAGATCATTTAGGTAGAATATGGATTGGTGGTTCTGGTTTTATAGGACATAAAAATTGTGTTGTATTAGATAGTAATTTTAATTTAATTAAATCTTGGAATGATGGTGATAGTAATAGTAATTTTGTATGTGATAATATTTTTTCAATATATGAAGATCATTTAGGTAGAGTATGGATTGGTGGTAATGGTGGTATAGATGAAAAAATTTGTGTAGTATTAGATAGTAATTTTAATTTAATTAAATCTTGGAATTATCAAAGTAGTGATTTTGTTTATATACAAATTAATACAATATATGAAGATCATTTAGGTAGAATATGGATTGGTGGATTTGGAAAATCACCAACTACTGAATCAGGAACTACTACATATTATAAAAATTGTGTAGTATTAGATAGTAATTTTAATTTAATTAAATATTGGAATTATGATGATATTAATAATATATTTAATTATAAACTAATTAGTGGTGTTGTTTATAAAGAAATTAGAACAATATGTGAAGATAAATTAGGCAGAATATGGATTGGAGGTAATGGTGATTATAATAATAACGCTAGACCTAATTGTGTAGTATTAGATTGTAATTTAAATATTATTAATCAATATGATAATAATTTATTATCACCTTCTTTAACTTATTCATCAAATAATTATGGTGATTTATTTGATAATACTTCTGGATCTAATAAATCTTTTAATACTAGATCTAAATTATTATTAGAAACTTCTAAACCTACTACAACAAATGATAAAATTGCAGTTATAAATGATTCAACAAATAAATTATTATCTAATAATAAATTACAATATAATTATAATATAACAAATAAAATTACAATAAAAAATATTAATACTGATTTAATTGATAATACAACTACAAAAACTTTATCAGAAAAATTTAAAAATAAGATTTATATTGATGATATTTATCCTAGTGTATCATGTGGTATAGTATATAATAATTTAATTATTATTAGTTATCATACACATCAACCTAATTTATATGTTTATGAATTAAATAATAATATATTAGATTTAAAATGTACAATAATAGAAGCAGATGATTTTGTTAATTCATTATGTATTTATAAAGATTATTTAGTTGTTGGATTTAATAAATCTATTAGATTTTATAATGATAAATTATTATGTATTGGAAAATATGATTTTAAAGATATTAAATATATTAATAATTATGGTAATTATTTATGTATATTAGAGAATGGTAAATGTAATTTATATAATTATGATATTGAATTAAATTTATATGAATCTTATGATATTGATGCATTAAAAGCATTTATTTGTAATAAAGATCAATATTATTTAAAATATAAACATTATTATAATTCTAATAATGAATATCAATATTCAAAATATGTTTTATGTTATGATAATAATGAATATGAATTTAATAAATTAATATCAATTAATAATTATAATAATAAAATTTATGCTTTAGATTATAATGATGGATATAAATTAATTCAATTTACAAATATTAATACTTATAATATTTTATATACTATATCAACATTATCAATTGATATAAATAATAATTTATATTCATTAATGTTATTTACAGATGATAAAATATATGTTTGTTGGTCAGATTATGGATTAGTTAATAGTGAATATAAATTAAAAATGGTTTATATTGAATATACATATACAACAAATTATACAACTAAAGAAGTAATAATAACAGAAAATAATATATTTACAAAAGATTTATAAATAAATAAATATTATTATTTTAAAATAATAATATATAAAAAATGAATGATTACATTGAAACAAAAACATTATATACAAAAAATATAAAACCAATAGAGAATGATAAAAAAACAATTAATAATAAAATAATTACAAATGAAATAAAATTAGAAAATATTATACAAGAACAATATAATAAAACTATTAATTATGATACGACAATAATAAATACATATGATGAAGATAATCCAAAAGATTTAATAAGTGAAACATCAACAACAGAAGAAATAATAAATTATCAAAAAAATAGAGAATTATTACCAAATACTAATATGACAATATATAAAAATTTAAGTGTAGATATATTTGGAAATATATATGTATTATTAACAAATAATAATACAACTCAATCAGAATTATTAATATATAATAATGATTTAGTATATATAAAAAAAATAATATTTACTAATGATTTTATACCAATAATTGTATGTTGTTATAAATCATATATATATTTATCATCATCAAATAAAATAAAAAGATATAATTTAAATTATACAAATGATAAAGAATCATCAACAGAATTAATAACAGGAGCAATAATAGAATTATATACAGATTTAATAAATTTATATATTACAATAAATAATACTAATTATTATATAATAGATGAAAATTTAGAAAATATAACATTAAGTAATAAAGGTGTGCCAATAGAATATAATTATACATTTACAATATCATTAGGATTATCAAAAGTATTACCAAATGATTATACATTTTATTGTCAATCATCAACATCACCAGAAGGAATAACACAAGCAATAAATACAATGATAGAAGATAAATATGAAAGAATATTTATAGGAGGATATTGTAATAGTACACCTACAACTAATGATATAATATTTAAAGTAATGGACAAAAATTATAATACAATAATGATAAAAAAATATGGTAATACAGATTTTATAAATAAAAATATATTATATATATTTATAGATCATTTAAGTAATTATTGGATAGGTGGAGAATCAAAAGATAGTTCAGGAATTATATGTGTAGTATTAAATGAAAAATTAGAAATAATACAAACATATAATAATGAAAGTAGCGATTTTATATATTATAATATTACATATATATTTGAAGATCATAATAATTATATATGGTTAGGAGGAGATTATAAAGATAGTTCAGATAGTTCAACAAATACAAAAATAAATTGTTCAATAATAAATAATAATAATAATACAAGACCAATTATTAAAAATTTTTCTGGTAATTCAAGTGAAAATATAATATATGGGAATATAAGATGTATTAATGAAATATATTATAATAATAATTATTATATATTTTGTTGTATGAATCCTATATCTTCAGATAATTCACATAAAATATTTTATATATTAGAATATATTACACCAGATAATTTAACATTAAAACAAAGTTTAACACATGGGACATATATGCAAGTAGTAAATTATATATATTTAGATAAATTAAATAATATATGGATTGGTGGATATCATTGGGATAGTTACAGTTCATATTATACATGTTTAAAATGTAAATTAGATATAATAACTAATGGAATAAATGATAATACAATAATAAAAAGATGGAGTAGAACTAATACATCATTTATAAATTTTGAAATATATAAAATATATGAAGATAAATATGGAAATATTATAATATGTGGATATGCAAGTTCAACTGATGGTAAAAAACTTGTAATATTAGATAAAACAGATAATGATAATATATTATATTCAATACCACATATTTCAGATACATATATAAAAACAGTATATAATAGTCCAACAAATAAATTATATATTGGTGGTATGATAGATAATAATAATAATATAAATGGGCAAATATATAATACAGTTCCATATTCATTAATAAAATATTGGAATAGAGGTAATAGTAATTTTGTATATAGTATTGTATATACAATATATGAAGATCATTTAGGTAGAATTTGGATTGGTGGTAATAGTGCTCCAGGATATAAAAATTGTATAGTATTAGATAATAATTTTAATTTAATTAAATCTTGGGATTATCAGGATAGTAATTTTATTTATTATAATATTAACATAATATATGAAGATCATTTAGGTAGAATATGGATTGGTGGTTATGGTAATACAGGAAATAAAATTTGTGTAGTTTTAGATAGTAATTTTAATATAATTAAATCTTGGAATTATTATGATAGTGATTTTATTTATAGAGAAATTAAAATAATATATGAAGATCATTTAGGTAGAATATGGATTGGTGGACTTAGTTCTACAGGATATAAAAGTTGTATAGTATTAGATAGTAATTTTAATTTAATTAAATATTGGAATTATAAGGATAATAATAGTGATTTTGTTTATGAAGAAATTAAAATAATATATGAAGATCATTTAGGTAGAATATGGATTGGTGGACTTAGTTCTACAGGATATAAAAGTTGTATAGTATTAGATAGTAATTTTAATTTAATTAAATATTGGAATTATAATGATAGTGATAGTAATTTTGTTTATAGATCTGTTAATTCAATATATGAAGATCATTTAGGTAGAATATGGATTGGTGGATCTGGTTATCAAGGATATAAAAATTGTGTAGTATTAGATAGTAATTTTAATTTAATTAAATATTGGAATTATCAAGATAGTAATAGTAATTTTGTTTATTGGTTAATTAATTCAATATATGAAGACCATTTAGGTAGAATATGGATTGGTGGTTCAGCTCAATCCCCAACTACAGAATCTGGAATTACTACATATTATAAAAATTGTGTAGTATTAGATAGTAATTTTAATTTAATTAAATATTGGAATTATCAAGATAGTAATAGTAATTTTATTTATTGGTTAATTAATTCAATATATGAAGATCATTTAGGTAGAATATGGGTTGGTGGATCTAGTAGTAGTGTAGAATATAAAATTTGTGTAGTATTAGATAATAATTTTAATATTATAAATATAAATGATAATAATAAACTTAATTTAATATCTTTTAAAACAACTATTAAGGGTGGTAATATATATAATAATTATACTAATACTAAACCAGATAATTATTATTCTTTAAAATCTAAATTAATAAATTCTTATCCTTCTGATACATTTACACTAAATAATAATAATGATTCTATAATTAATACTAATACTAATTATATTAATAATTCTAAAAAATATGAATATACTACTAATAATATTAAATCATTAATAAATAAATCTGATGTAATTATAACATCAGAATCATTAAATCCAACATTTAAATTATCTAATATAAGTAATACAGAAAATAATATAGAAAATATATTTTATAATCCATCTTGTAATATATATTATAATGATATGTTAATAATTGGTTATCATGATAAACAACCTAATTTATTTGTTTATGATAATGATTTTAATATATTATTACATATTTATGATTCATCTGATTTTGTTAATTCAATTACAACATTTAATAATAAATTAATTGTTGGATTTGATAATGCAATAAGAATTTATAATAAAAAATTAGATTGTATATGTTATAAATACATTAAAAATATGCAATGTTTAACATCAGATAATAAATTTATTTATTATGTTTCATTTAATAAAATTTATAAATGTAATAAAGAATTAAATATAATTGAAGAAATTAATCATAATATAATTAATAAAATAATTAAATTATATATTATTAATAATAATCTTATATCTTTATCATTTGATATATTAATTAAACAATATTTATTATATAATCATTATAATAATAATTCAATTTATTTAGATAATATATTATCAATTAATAATTATAAAAATGAATTATATTTATTATGTAGTTATGTACATTATGAATATACAAATAATTTACTACCAAGTAATTATTTTCAAGATAAACATTTTTATTATACTACTGGAAATGTTTCACAATCAAATGTAGGATATAATTTTTATAATGTAGAAGATGATTCTATTATAACAGGTAATTTAATGACAGTATCTGGAAATAACTATGTAAATCTTTATTATTATGAAAATAATAGATTTTACTATATTTATCAATATGGTAATATAAATTATAATACATCTTTTGTATATAATAAAATATATTTTGCAGATGTAGATGGAGTATACATACAACATAGTTATATAAAAAATGCATTTATATATTGGGCTGATTCAACATCATCAGCTGATGGTATTAATTTATTACAAAAAGGTCATTTTTATAAATATAAAGAAACTATGAGTTTTACAAAACTTATTCCAAATATAGGAAATGTAACATATTATTGTTATATATTTGATGAAATAACTAATCCAAATATAACACTAACAGATGAAGATGATTTTATTAAAGAAGACTTTTTAAATAATTTTAAACAAAATTCATTTTATCTATGTAATCAACATAAATATTTTTATTATAATATTAATCATTTAGATAATACAATAGATAATGAAATGAATAATAATTATTATTATAAATATCTAGGAAATGCAACATTTCAAGAATATGATAAACAACAATATCAAGGTATAACATTATATAAAACAAATCAAACATTATTAAAACAATTAATTTATACAAATAATGAACTAACAATATTATATAATATAATTCAAAATTCATTAATGTTATTTAAAGAAGATAAATTATATATTATATTTAATGATGAACAAAGAAATTTTTATAAAATATTTTTTAATTTAGTTAATGATAAATTAATTACTTATAATATTAGTGTTAAAGATGGATTTATTGAAGTTTATGATAATAATAATAAAAAAACTTATTATTTAGATTTATAAAAATTGAATTTTTAAAATAATATTTTTAAATATATTATTTTAATACATTTTATAATGGATAAAATATTTTTAGATAACTTTAATAATAAATTGGGTGATGAAATGAATGATTTAAAAAAATTTATTAATCAAAAAAATAAATTAGAATATCAAATGTTAAATCTAATTAAAAAATATCATAATGAATTTAAAAAATGTAATATTATTTCTACAACTTCACAAATGGATAATTGTTTAGAAATAGTTAATACTACAATTTTTGATGAAAATGATAATGTTTATAAATTAAATATAATATTTAATAATCTTGAATATAAAAAATTATTAAAACAAGAAGATATTGAATTACATAAAAAAATTAAAGAAGAATATAATAAAATTAATGAAGAAATATTTAAATTAAAGAAATTTATTATTAATAAATATGTAAGTGATATATTTTTAGGGTTAAAAAAATTATATTCACAAGAATAATTTTTTTAAAAATTGATTTTTTAAATAATATATTTAAATATATTATTATGGAATCTAAATTATTAGAATTTTTTAGTTTTCTTAAAGAAGTATTTGAAGATTTTCAAACAATAAAAGTTAATGAAAATGATGGAGAATTAACTATTGATGTAAATGACGATGAAGAAAAAAATTATGATATTACAACCAAATATTTAAATCCTGTAAAATTTATGGTTAATTTTGGATTATATTTATTAAAAGAAGTTGGAAAAACATATCATACTATTATTATAAATTATTCTTCAAATTTTACTTATAAATTAAAATTAAAAAATGATCAATATGATTTATTTATTAATTAAAAAAATTATTTAATATAATCTTTATCAATATCAACTTTTAATATTTCTAGTTTTAAAGTAGTATTATATATATCTTTAAAACCTACTATTTGTAAATCACAATAATATATATTTTCATTTAATACATAATCATTATAATTAGATAAATGTAATATTAATTTTTGATTATAAAATAATTTATTAACATCAATATTTTTATTATTATTTTTAATATATCTTTTTATTATATTAAACATATTTTTAATATTATCATTTATATCTTTTTCAACATAATATTCATTTTCTTCATTTACAATCTTAACATTTGATAAATGAATAATTAAAGGTTTGTTATTATATCTAATTAATATATTCTTATTATTATTATAAGTTGTTAATTTATTAATATCTAATTCATTTAATTTTTCTTTTTTATTTTTATTATGAGTTATTTTAATTTCTTTTAATCTTTTAACCAATGCATTATTATAAATATATTTTATTTCAAAAGTGCAATCTATAATATCATCAACATTTATTTAATAATAAATCATTTTTTTATAAAAAAATGAATTATAATATTATTTGAATATTTATTATCAATTATAATAAAAATCATGGCACCAAAAATTAATACAAATATTAGAGATTATACTTATTATAATATTATTAATAATAATCCACATTTTCATTATATTCGAATTGATCGATATACTATTAGATATAATGGTGTTATATATCGATTAGCCTCCCAAGTTGCAGAAGAATTAGGAAGGAATGAATTAGAATTATCTGGAACATGGATAAATGACGAATTTGGTCATAGTTATATAGCACCTTAATTTTTTTTATTTTTATTTATAAAGTAATTAAAAAAATATTAAATTTATTAGATTATTTTTTTTTAATATTATTTTATTTAAATAAAATAATTTAATTCATTTGTTTATCAACATTATTATTATAATCACTTGTTTTTCTATGTTTATTTAATAATTCAATAATTGATTTTACCAAATATTTTACTTCTTGACTTGTATTATAATCACTCATTGATATTCTAATAACTTTATCTTGAAAACAATCTTTAACATCCATTGCTTCTAAAATATGTGATTTAGTTTTTTGACAAGCACTAGAAACACCCAAACAAATATGATAATCATCACTTAATTCTTTAGCAAATTGTTTATTACAACAACTAATACCTTTTAATATAACTAAAATAGTATTATCTAAAGAATAATAAGGTTTAATAACTTCACAATTATTATATTCTAATTCTCTAGTAATATAATTTTTGAATGCTTTTAATTTAGCATTTTTTTGTTGTCTATTTTCATGAACTTTCTTTAATGCTAAAGCTAAAGCAGAAATATAAGCAATATTTTCAGTTCCACCTCTAACACCTTTTTCTTGAGAATTAATTTTAAATTGATTACAAATATCAACACTATTTTTATTTAACATTGGACATTTTGATTGAATATATAAACAACCAACTCCTTTAGGTGCATGGAATTTATGACCTGAAAAAGTCATTGCATTAATATTTAATTCTTTAGGATGAATAATATATTTACCTATAGCTTGTGTTGCATCACAATGAAAGAATACATTATATTTTTTAGCTAATTCACCAAAAGTTTTTATATCTTGTATTGCACCAGTTTCATTATTTGCATACATTAAAGTCATTAATATTACATTATCATTATTGGTTATACTATATTCTAAATCTTGAGGGTCAATAGTTCCATAATAAACATTTGTTTTATCAGTAATAACTTTTAATTTAATAATATTTAATCTATTATTATATTTAAAATTATCTAAAATGTGTAAAATACTAGGATGTTCAATATTATCAGTAATTATAGTAGCTGAACCTTCATGATTAATTAAGAAATTATTAATAATATCATTTAAAATAATATTATTAGATTCAGTTGCACAACCTGTAAAATAAATTTCATCAGGATTAACATTTAAATCATCAGCAACCATTTCCCTACTTAATTCTAATTGTTTATTAGCATCTTGACCTAATTTATGAAGTAAATTAGAAGGATTACCACAATTAATCCATTTATCAATAGTATTTTTTATATCATCATCATAAATAAAAGTAGTAGCATTATTATCAAAATAATATTGTTGAGGATATTGAAAACCTTCTTTATTAATTAAAAACATAATAATCAAAATAACTAGTATTATAATTAATAATAACAAAATTAAATTCATTTTGATTTATATATTTTATTTATAATTTAATTATTATATTTATTAAAAATATTAATTAATTCTGAAAATATTTTTTTAATAATATTTTCATTATTAATATCATTACAATATTCATTTAAATCAATATGTAAAGAATCTAAAATAATATCTCTAATTTTAGATAAATCATTTTGTTGATTTTTTAATTTATAATTATAATATTTTTCATTATTATTTACTTTATTAAATAAATTAACAATTTTTTCTAATAATAATTTTTTATAATTTAATATGTACATTTCAGCAAATAATAAACACCAAGATAAACAATAACCATTTAAATCATTAATATATAATTTATTTTTCTTTTCATATTGTTGAACACCAACCATTTCATTATAATAAAAATACTCATATTTTAATTTATTACAAAAATTATTTAATAATTCATCTAATAAATTTAAATCATACATTTTATTATAATAATATCCATATGGATCAAATCTATAACAGATTTTTTTATCATTATTACATATTAATATATTACAATGATTTATATTTTCATAATTTATAATAATAAAATATATTACATTACCTTTATAATAAGTCATATTATTTAATAATTCTTTATTAATTAATTCTTTATTTTGCCAAATTAATAAATATTGTAATGAAGTTTGAAATAATGATTTTAAATAATTTATATTATTAAAATCAATTGGTATATTATAATTTAATGCTTTTAATATAATATATGAACATAAAATATCAAAAGGTAAAGTAGTAAATTGAATATTAGTATTTAATTCTTTATTATTAATTTCTTTATAATTAAAAATATTATTTTTATCTAATGATTTTAATGAAACATTTTTATTATTAATAATATTATTAATTGGTTTATTATATAAATATTTTTTATAAATATATTTTAGTATATTTTCATCAATATTATATTTTAACATATAATAAATAGCATTATTACCTTTAATATCTTGAAATAATATATTTGATAGTAATAAATAATTATTTTTATTAATATTTTTATGAATTTTTAAATATAAAACTAATGGTATTTCTAATTTCATATTATATTTATTAATATTTATTTTATATAATAATAAATTTATTATATATGATATAAATTTATCATCATAATTATTTAAAATAATATTATGTAATATTGTATTACCATTATTATCTTGTGTATCCCAATTAATATAAGATAAAGAATTTATTAATATTTTAAATAATTGTATAATTTGATCTTTATTATAATACATTAAAATATAATTTAATATTGTATTATTATTATTATCTTTAATATTATAATCAATAAATAAATTATCTTTTAAATTATTAAATAAATTTAATATAATATTAAATTTAATATTATTTGATATCATATACATTATCGGAGTTATTTGATTATTATTTATTATTTCTAATATTTTTATTAAATTATTATTTTTAATTATAATATTTAATAATTTATTTATAACATATTCATTATTATATTTTATTGCATAATGTAAATATGTATTATTATAAATATCTAAATCAAATAAATTAATTTTATTAATTAATTTATCAATAATTTTATTATTATTAAATCTAATTGCATAATGAAATGCATTATGTTTTTTACTATCTAATTGTTCATAAATTAAAGATGAATAATTAGTTAAAATATCTATTATATTTGTTTTATTAAATTTAATAGGATTAAATAATAATTTTGGAATAAAAATATTACAATTTATAGATAATAAATATTTAATACTTTTTATATCATTATATTCAATTGCTCTTTCTATTAAATAACTTCCATTTATTTTTATATTTTTATTATTTTCATCTTTTTTTATTATATTAACATAATAATCCATTTTTATATAATATCAATATATAAAAATTATATAATAATGAGTAAAAAAATATATAAAGTTGGAAAAGTATGTAATTTTAAAGAATTAACTAATTTTGTAGGTAATAAAAAAATTAATGCAATAACAATTAGTTTATTTACATTATCAAAATCATCAAAATATAAAAATTTTCAAATATATTTAAAAGGATTAAAAGAAATTATAGATATAATAATGTTTGAAAAACCATTTGATAAATTTTATTGTATATTATTTATAGATGATTCAATAACAGAAAATAAGGAAATATATGAAAATATAAAAAAAATAATGAAACCAATAAAAAATAGAGGTATTTTATTTAAATATGATTGCCCTAAATTTAAATATACAAATAAAGAAAAAAAAGGATTACATTTTGATTTAATTGGTACATTAATGAGATATATACCATATTTTGAATTTGAAAATAATCCTATAGATTTTATATTATGTTTAGATGCTGATCATATGTTACAAAGATTAGATAAATTTAAAATTATTACAAAAATTGCTTTTGATAATAAAGCTGATTTTTGTTATAAATCATTTGATACTGAATTAGTTATTAATAGAAAAAATGTTTTTCCTAGACATGAAGATGTTATAAATCATAAAATACCATATAGTATTGTAGGACATAATAATTGTGGTTTTGCTAAATTACCTATAAATATATTTACTGATTATTTAATAGATGTTAAAAAACATCCTGAAAAATATCAAAAATATTGTGATATTAAAGAAGGAACAGATTATAAATATTTTTGTTATGGTATTGATGAATATTTTTTAAATAGTGTTTTTATTGAAGCATTAAATAAATATAATAAAAAAGTTATACCATATATACCTTATAATTTTTTTGGCACTATCGGTATAAATAATTATTTAAAAGACAAACCAGAATTACAAAAATTATTAAATATAAAATCTAATGATGCATATAAATTTAGATATATTTCTGAATTAAAAAATAAAGATAATTATGATGAATATATTAATATTTATAATAAAATTTATAAATTATATAAAGATAAAAATTATTCTATTATTGATAAACCAGATTTATTAAGTATTGAACCTTATCCTAATTATATTTGTAGAAAATATTATAAAATTTATATAGGAGGTAAATTTATTAAAGATGTTGATTTATTTTATGTAAAAATTGTTAATGATAAAATTGTTATTAAAGATAATCTTAAAGATTATAATTTAACACAAAACATAGATTAATTAAAAAATATTAAAATCAAAATAAAATATATAAAATGACAAAAAGATTTATTTCATTTGATAATAAAAAACATAAATATTTTGAATTTAGTAATTATTATCCTTTTAATTTTGAATTAAATATTAAAAATAATTATACTAAAAAAAATGAATTAATAAAATTTCATTCTATTATTCAATATTATTATTCTGAAAAATTTAATGCTAATAATAAAACTAGTCAAAAATATAGAAATTATATTTTAAAAACTGATTCACCTAAAAAATGTTTTTTATTAGGTAAATTAAGAAAATTTATGTTTAATTGGCCTATTAATAGTAAATCTAAAATTACTATTTATGATTTAATTGATAAATATAAAAATAAAGTTCAAAAAAGATTAAATTGGAAAAATATTAGAATTAAAATTTTATTAAAAGGGTTAAGAATTAAATTTAATGATAATAAATTAAAAGAATTATTATTATCTACTGGTGATAAACCTATTGTTGAAAATACTACTGGAGTTTGGAGTTTTAAAAATAATTTATTAGGTAATTGTTTAATGATTATAAGAAATGAATTAACATCTAATTAAATATAATAATCTATTATTATAATATTTATATTTTATAATTAAAATTATTTATTATTATGTTATCTCCTTCATAAAATATTTTATTCTTTTGAATAATTTATTTATTAAAAAATTGATTTTTTATTATTAAATTTATTTATTATATTAATTATTAATATTATTTTATTATATAAAAATGGCGGTAAATAATAGAAAAAATTACAATAAATATTATAATAAATGTTATAATAATTTTTTAAGTAAAAAATATAATAATATTGTATTTAAAACTTTAAATCATTCTCAAATTGTAAAGTATTATGTTCATATTTTAACCAAATTAGAGAATATTATTATTAATGATATTATAAATAATAAAAAAATTAATGTTAATATTTTTGTTAATTATATAAAATGTTTACAATTATCTAATCCAACACCTTCTGAAAATAAAAATATTATTAATATTATGATTAAATATTTAAAATCATTAAATAAAGATGAATTTAATGATTTTAAAACATTATATAATAATATAACAAATTCACAAATATATATATCTTTTCAAAATTATTTTAAATCATATATTGAAGAAAATAGAAAGAATGAACTTATTAAAAGAAATAATATTATTAAAAAGAATAATATTATTAAAAATACTAATATTATTAAAAAAAATAATATTATTAAAAAAAATAATATTATTAAAAAAAAATAATATTATTAAAGAATGAAATAATAAAAAAAACTAAAAATTAATAAAGTAATTAAAAAATTGAAGTATATTAATATTTGAAATTATTTTATTTATTTTGTCAACCAATTTTTTTTGTATTTATAGATGAGTCAAGCTAATACTCAAATTATCGTTAATCAAAGATTACCTGTTATTTCTAATGACACTCAACATATACATGTTGATGAAATTCGAAATGTAGACACTCAAGCAATTGAGAATGTAGGTGGAAGACGTAACCGTGAAGATGACCAACCTGAAGAACGTCAAGTTAGACCTCACCTTGAAGATCCAGTCGCTGAACAACATGTTGATCAATTTGTTGACTTTAATGATGATTGGATTTCTGAAAGTGATTCTGAATTTAAATCTGATCCAGAATATGGTGAAGATGGTTTTTCTGGATGGTTAAAAATTATGGATTATTATGATCCAAATGGTGAAGAGTATGATTCTGAATACGGTTATTAAAGTGTATTATTAATTTATATTATTAATTTATATAAAAAACATAGGAGAGATTAATAAATATATTTTATTTAAATATAATATATTTATAATATATAAAATAATGTTAGTTTCTAAACCAATTAATTTAACAGGTGGTAATATATCTAATATAACTATAACAGATTCTGGTTATCAAATTAATAATGATAAAAGAGAATTATTATCTTTAAATAATGTTATGGAATTATATTTTATGAGGTCTAATTCAATTTCTAATACTAAATTAGAAAATAATTATATTAATTATTTTTTTAATGATAAAGATGAATTTATTTTTATAACTCCTAATATTGATGATATAAAAAAACAAATTAATTTTTTAAATGAAATTAATGATTTAACTATTAAATCTTTTATTAATGAACATAATGAAATTAATACTATTCAAGTTATTAATTTCTTCATTAGATTTATTACTGAATTAACTAAGTTTATTACTAATAAAAATACTTATATGGAACAATTATATTCTTTGGTTTTAAAAAATAATGAATTGCTAAATTTATTAAATAAAGAAAATAATGTTATTATTAAAAATATCTTAAATTGTTATAATCAAATTTTACAAACATTACATAAGGAAAATATTGATATGGATAATAAAAATGATATTATGAAATTACAAGATGTTATTAATAATGAAACTAAAATTAATAATCAAGATAATCAAACTAATAATATTAAAGTAGATAATCCAGTTAATAATATTCAACAAGATAATCAAAATATTCAACAACCTATTAATCAACCAAATATTCAACAAATTAATCAACAATAATATTAATATAAATAATTAATTTATTATATTTATATATAATAAAAATGTATAGTTATATTTATAATAATCCTTTGTTTATAACTTATAATAAAGAATATCAAATAACAGAATATATTAAACCTTATTATCCAAATTTATTATTAAATCAAAATAATAAAAATTATTCTTTATATCATAATATATATAATCATTATAATACAATTACTAAATATTATCAACCAATTATTTATTAAATATTATTAATATGGATATTGACATTATATTAATTGATAATATTGAAGATAATAAAATAGAAGATATTATAGATGATAATATAATATTTGATGAAGAAATTAATAAAGAAGATATTGATATAGATAATAAAGAAGAAGAATTAGAATTTGATATTATATTAGAAAATCCTGATGATAATTTAAATATAAATTAATAATATTATTTTATTTAAATAAAATAATTATTCTAATTCATAAAATAATAATTTTGCTTTTGAATGTTTAATAATATTTATTGCATTGTAAGTATTATTTAAATTTACATTAATTGTATAATAATGCCCATTATTATATCCAAAATTTATATAATAAATAATACTTTTTAAATTATATTTATTATCATTACTAATTAAATTATTAGGAATAATAAAATTAGTATTATCAATATAATTAATATTTAATATAATAAAATTAGATATTTTTAAAAAATATATTTTTTTAATAATTTCTTTAAAATTATTATTTATAATAGAAACAGTAAATGATTTTACTAATTCATTATTATTTAAATCAATATAATAATTTGTAAAATAATCTGCTAATGTAAATTGTTTAATATAATTATTTACATATATAGGTTTAATATTATCATAAAAATCATAAAAATATTCATAAAAAATTTTATTATCATCAAAATAATTATATTTCTTTAAAAAATTAAAAATTTTACTTTTATTATATTCGATAAATTCATTTATTATATTTAATTCATTATTAGATAAATTTATTAATTTATTATCTTTAATATTATAATTTTTAAAATAAGGTAATAATTTATTAGTTAAAAATTCTTCTGCATCTTCTTGTGTATTATTTATCCTATTTTTAAATACTATTTTATTCACATTTATAGAATTATTATTTTTTATATTATTCAATAATTCATCATTTATAATATTTAAGTTATTAAATTTATCTAAATTATTTAATGATTTTAATATTGAATCAATAAAACAATTATTCATTTTTATTATATATTTTTTTATTTTAATATTTTATTTTCAATTATTTAAAATAATTTATTTTTAGTAATATTTATTTTATTATTACAATTATTAAAATATAATAAGTATATTTAAATAAATTATATTAAAATAATATAAAATTATATTGTTAAAATTTTATTTATTTCTTCTTCATAATAATAAATAATATCTTTTGTGAATTTTTTTAATATAAAATAAAAAAAATGAAAAATTACAACTATAACATAAATATAGAAAATAAAAATTCTATATATAATTTTCATCTTTTAAATTATATATAGAATTTTTATTTTCTATATTTATGTTATAATTCGCTAACATTTTTTTTATTTTATATTAAAAAAATTGTAATAATTTTATATATTATATAAACAAAATAAATTATATAAAAAAAACATAAATAAATTTTATAATTAAAAATAATATATAATAATGTCAAATGATAATAATACAATATTAAATATATTACAATTTACATTAAATAGTGATTTATCATTAATGTATAAAAAAGTATATTTAAAAAAATATGTAAAAGAATATTTAAATGAAGATAATAAAGATGATATTATTAATATAATTAAAAATAATAATAATGAAATATATGAATATATATTTATTGATAAAAGTAATAAAGATAGTAATATATATAAAAAATCAATTGATAGTAGAAAAAAATATTATGATAAAAATAAAGAAAAATTAAAAGAAAAAAGGAGACAATATTATCAAGAACATAAAGAATATGAAATAAATAGAAATAAAGAATATCAACAAAGAAAAAAGCAACAAACTAATACAAATGAATAAAATAATAAATTAAAATTTATTATAAAATTATTTTTTTAAAAATTGAATAAAAATTATATAATAATATTTTTATATCTAATATAAAAGATAATAGATAAAAAAACTATGTTGTCATCTGATTTCATTTATCAATATAAGGATAAACCAACTCCTTTTGCAAATTATGGTTTAGGTGAATTTGTATATAAAAGAACTTATTCAAGATTAAAAGATGATGGTTTATATGAAGAATGGTATGAAACAATTGAACGAGTAGTAAATGGTGCATATAAAATCTTATTAAGACATTTAGATAAAAATAATATTAAATATAATTTAGATGAATTAAAACAAGAAGCAGAAAAATTATATGATTTATTATTTAATATTAAATTTTTACCTGGTGGTAGAAGTTTATGGGCAATGGGAACTAAAATTACTGATGAAAAATGTTTATATACAGCATTAAATAATTGTGCATTTGTTTCAACAAAAAATGAAAATAAAACACGACCTTATGAATTCTTATTTGACGCCGCGATGTTAGGTGTTGGTGTTGGATTTGATACAAAAGGAACAGATACAAAAATATATAAACCATTAGATGAAACATATATTTATATTATTGAAGATACAAGAGAAGGTTGGGTAAAAGCATTAAAAGAATTATTATTATGTTATTTTGAAGAAAATCATAAAAAAGTAATATTTGATTATAGTCAAATTAGACCAGAAGGATTACCATTAAAAACATTTGGAGGTACATCATCAGGTTATAAACCATTAAAATTAGCATTTGATTCAATAAGTGAAATGTTAGATAATAATTTATTATATGGAACAAATAAACCAAATATTATTAATGATATTAAAGATGGTAAAATAACAGATTATAAACCTAAAGATAAATTAAATAGTGTAATGATATTAGATATAATGAATATGTTATGTAAATGTGTAGTATCAGGTAATGTAAGAAGAAGTGCAACAATTGCAGGAGGAGAATATAATGATATTGATTTTATGGATGCTAAAGATTGGGAAAAACATCCTGAAAGACAAAGTTATTGTTGGTTATCTAATAATTCAGTTATTGCTAAAGTTGGTATGGATTATTCTGAAATTGCTAAAAGAGTAAAAAGAGGAGAACCAGGAATATTTTGGTTAGAAAATGCACAAAAATATTCTCGAATGAATGGTATTGCTGATTATAAAGATAAAGATGTTGCATTTTGCAATCCATGTGGCGAACAAACATTACATAACTTTGAATTATGTAATTTAACAGAAATATTTATTAATAGACAAGATAATTATGAAGATTTTATTAATACATTAACTTATGCATATAAATATGCTAAAATTGTTTCATTATGTGATACACAATGGGAAGAAACCAATAAAGTAATAGAACAAAACAGAAGATTAGGAATATCATTAACAGGAATAGTTAATTTTATTCAAGATAAAGGATTAGACCAATTAAGACAATATACAACAAAAGGTTATGAATATGTAAGAAATTTAGATAAAGAGTATAGTAAATTTTTAAATATAAATGAAAGTATAAAATTAACAACAGTTAAACCAAGTGGAACAGTATCATTATTAGCTCCTTTTACATGTCCAGGTATTCATTATCCAATAAGTAGATATTATATAAGACGTGTTAGAGTAAATAATCAACAAACAAGATTAATAAATAGTATGAAATCCAAAGGTTATTTAGTAGAAAATGCGCCAGAGAATGAACCTAATACTATTATTATTAATTTTCCAATTGATATTAAATATGATAGAGAAGAAAGTAAAGTTTCATTATGGGAAAAATTAGAATTATCAGCTAAATTAAATGAATGGTGGAGTGATAATGCTGTAAGTTGTACAATATATTATAATATAGAAAAAGAAGATAAAGATATTAAATATGCTTTAGAAATGTATCAATATAGATTAAAAGGAATAACATTTTTAGGAAATGATGGTAAAATATATCCTAAAATGCCATATGAAAAAATAACTAAATCAGAATATGATTTAATGATAAAAAATATAAATAATAAAAAAATAGAAATAGATACAAATGATCAAGTTGAAGAAATGTTTTGTACAACTGATACATGTATATTAAAATCATTTAAAAAAGATAAAAATACAAAAATTATATTTATGAATGGATTAGCAGGAAGTGGTAAATCATATTTAGCAGATAAAATTAGTAAACATATTAAATCATTAAAATTAACTTGTAAAACATTAAGTAAAGATGATTTTCGTTATGTTGATGGTAATTATATTTTCAATAGAGAATATGAAAAAATAGTTGAAGAAAAATATTTTAATAAATTATATGAATTATTAAATGATAATCTTAATTATATTATTTTAGATAATACACATATTGGTAATGATTTTGTTGAAAAAACATTAGAAAAATTAAAAGGTTATAAAACATTTATGTTATGTATTGAACCATTTGAAAATTTAGATAAACATACTGAACAAAATACACATATTAGAAAAGAAGATATTGATAGAATTAAAATTCAATATAATAATTGGAAGTTGAATTATCCTTTATATAATTTAAAGAAAAAGATTTATAAACATAATAATAATAATAATTTTGATAATATTGAAATTCAAAATATTATAAATGATGTATTAAAACAATTTTAAATATATTTAAATTATTATAATATTATATTTAAATATAATATTTTTATTTATGAAATCAGATGACAACATATATAAAAAATTGATTTTTTTATTTATATTTAATATATAAATTCTTATTATGAAAATAAATTATCAAATAAAATTATTACATAATATAAAAACATTAATTAATAAAATAGATTATTATAAAAATAAAAATTTAACAAAAGAAATACATAATGAAATTACAGATTATTTTTATAATAATATTGAAACAAAATTATCAAATGATAAAATAAATTTTGATTTATCAATATTAAAAGATATGTTTAATATTAATGTTAATGAAAAATTATTAAAAGATAAAAATTTATATTTTTTATATGAATATATATGTTATAATCTTTATTCTGATATTAATGATAATGATAATTTTATAAAATTATTATATTTAGGATGTTTTGATTTACATTTATATAATAATGTAATATATTTAAATGATTTTCATATAAATAAAGATGGTTCAATAGATAATATTATTAATTATATTGGTAAATTAAATATGATGAAAAATATTTATGAAGAAAATGATGAACCAGGAGCTAAAGCTCCTGCTAAATCTTCACTTTGTGAAGATGAACCAATTGATTTTTATATTTATACAGATAAAGATATTTATATTAATAATATAGAATATGTATTTAATATAAATAATGCTGTTAATATAATACATTTACATAATCATATTTATATAAATGATAAATTATTTTTAGATTATATAAATATTCCAAAATTTATAATATTTGAATATACTAATAGTGAAATATATGATGAATATTTTGAACAATATAATATATTAAAAGGTTATGATTCAGAAAATAATAATTTAATATTTATAAATGATAATTCATTTAATATTATACCTCCTTATTCTGTAAAATATAATTTTATTATGTTTGATAATATTAATAATAATAATAATGAAGATAAAGATGAAAATAATATTTTTATTTCAATATTAAGTGATATTATTTCATTATATAAAAGATATAAAGATGATAATTTTTATAATACTTTTCCTATTAATGAATTTAATGATATTAATAATAATAGTAAATTTTATAATAATATTATAAATTATTTTCATCCTTATCTTGATAAAAAATATATTGATAATATTGATGATATTAACAATATTAAAAAAATTATTAATAATTATATTACTAAATTTTATAATGCAATATCTGCACAATTAAATAAATTTATTTAATATATTAAATTAATTTTAAAAAATTGAAAAATAAAATATTTAAGGTGCATTTAATATATTAATTAATATTTTTTTGATTTTAAAATTTTTAAATTTTAAAAATGAGCAGAGTATATAGAGCTAATAATACTAAAAAAGTTATTGAAAAGACTGAAGAAATTAAAGATGTTAAACCAGTTAAAGAAGAAAAAGATGAGAAGAAACCTTATAAGAAGGATTTTCATAAACCAACTTCTCAAAATTTTAACATTTTTATGAGTTCTTATAATTTTGAGGTTTTCAATAAAGCTAAAGAAACTTTCTTCCCTATTGTGAAGGCATTAGGTGATAATAGGGTTGAAAACAATGTATTAGAAGAACTTATTGATAACTGGAAAAAACGAGTTATTGAAGTTAATAGTGCATATATTGAATATAATAAGAAAACGAAAGGCTCAATAGTTAAAGAAGAAAAAAATTAATTTTTTTATTTTTTTTATTTAAAAAAACTAAAAAATTGATAATAATAAATTGTTAAAACTAATTAATTATTATAGTCAACCAGATACATTTTTAAGTTTTTATAAATGAATTTTAAATTTAATTATAACGCTTTTGTTTCTTATGTTATGCCTTCAGCTAATAGTACAACCTATCAGATTTTAACCCTTGACTCTAAAATGAATAAAGTCTATCGTCTGTTGATTATCATTAAGAATAATGAAATCTCTTATAGGTTTCATGATTATCGCGGTCATCATATCGTTTCTTGGCAGGATTTGAAAAAAATTCTTCATATGAATTATGAAACTCCTATGGAGTTGATTGATAAATATCATCAAATGTTTGATGTATTTGACAAGATGAACGGTTATGGTGAGTTTAGATATAGGTTAAGAGAAATATTAAATGCAAACTCGACTCAGGATAATATGCAAAATTAATGAGTAGGATATTTCAATTGTAATTATAATACGATACGTGTTATTTATTAACTATTTAACCTAGGAGTTAATTTATATATATATTAATTTTATCTCCTTATCTTTTTTAATGTATTATTTTTTTATCATATTATTTATATTAATTTATTAAATAAAATAAAAAAAATTGATTACAATAAATTATTGATAACAATAATAATATTAATTTATAATTAGGTTATTTTTTTGTCAATTTGTTTTCTCCTCAAAAGAAAAATATAATTGAAAGATAGTATTAATATTGGCAGATATTAATATTATTAGGTTTTTTTGTTATTTTATTTTGACTTTAATAAATAAAATAAATTGGTTTTAATTAATATTAGTCTGACATAATATTAATTAAGGTCACCTTACCTTTGAGTAAGTATATTTAGTATTGATTGAACAAATATTAAATATGATATTTTATATAGAATTATTAATTATAATAATATGAAACAACATTTAATTAAATCTAATGAATATAAAAGAATTAATAAAAGAAATCATTATATTTATTATTTAAGAGAAGAATTAATTAATAAAGATGAATATATTATTAAAGTATTAAGATTTATATTTGAAAATGAAAATAAATTTAATATTAATAGATTTGAAGATTTTATTATTAAAGAAGATTTTAATACTATTAAAGATTTATATAATAAATATGAAGATATTATAAATGTTTTTATTGATAAATCTAAACATAATATTAATATTAATAATATGAATGAAAATGATAATATTAATATTAAAAATACTAATTTAATTTCATTATTATATACTAATATTATTTATAATGCTTATCAATATATCTCTTCTAAATTAGTTAATAAAAAATTATTTACATTTAATAAAGTAAAATATTTTGATTATTCTTTTAATTCTAATTATATTAATGATATTAATAATAATATATTCTTTAATATTGATCATTCTAAATTATTAATTTCTTTTAATAATGAACAAGATTTTATTGGATATTATAATTATTAATTTTTTTTATTATTATATTATAAAAAAGATATACATATTTTATAATATTTATAAAAAATAACAAAAATTATAATAAGTAAATATACATTTTATAAAAAGCGACGGATTTGGGGAAAAAAATATATAATAAAATTTCCCCCAAATCCGTCAGTTTTAATATATATATATATATACTTAATAATAAATTTTAATTTATTATTAAAATATATTAATTAGATTATTCTTTTTTATTAATATTATAAAAATAATTAATATTTTTAATATAATTATTATTAAAATTTAATTGTTTATTATATCTAATATTATTAATTCTAATACAAATTTCATTACTAATAATTAAATTATTATCAATATATTTATAACAACTTAATATAAATTGATTAAATAAATATAAACCATTAATACATTTTAATTTATTATTAAATTTATCATTATTAATTTCATTTAATAAATTATTAAAATTTTTATTTTTATTATTATTTTTATCTTTATCTTTATGTTTAGAAATAAATAAATTTTCAATATTAAATTTATTATTATTAATAAATTTAATTAATTTATCTTTATTATATTCATTTAGTAATTCAAATTTATTAATACCTAATTCATTATATAAATTTATTAATATTTTATAAATATATTTATAATTATTAAATTCATTATTATTAAATAAATCAATAATATCTTTATTATTATTATCAAATTTACTATTAATAATATCAAAATTATATTTAAATAAATAATAACTATGTAATAATCTATTAAAATTAATTTTTTTACTTAATAAATCATCAATATATTTTTTAATATTATCATCATTTATTAATTTATAATTATCTTTTAATTTTAATAAATCTAAAATTATATCTTTATTAATTTTATTATCTTTATTAATATCAATATTATAATCATTAATATTATTTAAATTAAAATTATTTAATGTATATCCTTGATATTCACATAATAAAGTTAAACATTTTAATTTATTATTACGAGTAATATAATCATAATATTTATTATAAATAATAATATCTAAGAAATCAATAATATCTTTATATTTATTATTTAAAGAATTATCCATAATTAATAAATTATCAATATTATTAATTAAATTTTTATTTAATAATTGATTAATTAATATATCATTATTATTTTTAATATTATTAATATATAAATATTTAAATAAATCATAATTACATATATTTTTATTATTATTATTAATAAATAAAGATAAAATATTAATATTATTACAATTTCTACATCTAGATAATTGTTGTAACATTAAATAAGAATTAATACTTTTACCTTTATAAATACCAAAAATTTTATCATAATTAATTTGAATATCAATACCATAAGTAATTTTAGGTGAAAACATAATAAATTTATTTAAAAATGATTTATTACAATTATTAACTAAATCAGAATTATATTCATCTTTAGTTATTTTAATAAAATATTCATTATTATTTTTATCTTTATTATAATAATCATAAATATTATTAATAATATTAATACTATCAGAACATAATAAAATACTATTATTATTAATAATATTATTATTAATATTAAAATTATTTAAAAAGGAGATATTATTATTAATAATATTAAATTTTTTATCATAAAAATAATTATTAATAATTTTATTATTACATTTTTTAAATTTATTATAATAAAAAATACTATTAAAATTATTACATTCAAATAATTTTTTAGTTAATAAAAAAGTATCTTCTCTATATAAAGCATCTAATAATATTATATGTTTAGAATTATTACATAATTTTAATAAATTAAAATAATTATTAGATAAATTTTTATTAGTTTTACTTAAAAATCTAGAAATAAAAGAAGTAATTTCATCAATAATAATAATATCATATGTATTATTTAATTTATATAATTGTTCTAAACTAATAATAATATTTTTATAATTATTATATTCATAATATTTTAAAAATTTATAATTTTGTATATTAAATTCTTTTAAATCAATATATATTTTATCACCTAATGAAATTAAAGAAGAAATAAATAATATAGATAAATTAAAATATTTATTTAAATTATTATTTACAATTAATTTATTATTAAATATTTTATAATATTCAATTCTTTCATTAATAAAATAATTAGTTAAATTATTATCTAAATTTTTATTAATAATATCATTTAAATCATAATCATTTAAATATTTAATATTAGGAAATTTTTCTAAAATATTATTTAAATAAATATTATTCCAATATTTAATTAATTTATTAATAATAGTAGTTTTACCAGTTCCAACAGGAGATATTATACATAAATTATTATAATCTTTAATATAATTAAAATCATTATCATTAATAAATTCATTTTCTACTTCATAATAATTAAATTTATTATTATATTTAATATCATCATTAATATTTAATTTTATTAAATTATTAATTGTTATATTATTAGTAAATAAATTATTATTAATATAATAATTAGAATTAAAATATTTTAATTCATCATTTAATTTATCAATATCAATATTATTATCATTTAGTAATTTTACTAATTTATTATATTTAATATTATTATCTTTTAATATCCAAAAAAATAATGTATTAAATGTAATATCTTTATCTTTAGTATTATTATGAGTAAAAATATAATTAATAATTTCTAATGTTTTATCTTTATTATTATTATATTTATTAGTTTTATTACTAAAATTAATACAAAATGAATATAAATTATATGTATGACATAAATAAATAATATTAATCCAATCATTATAATTATTTAATCTATCTAAATTTAATAAATTAAATAATTTATTAATTTCATTTGTAATATTTTCATCTTTTATATTTTCTAATTTTATTATTTCTTTATTTTTATTTTTATTATTATTATTATTTTTTTTATTATTAATATTAATATTAGTATTAGTATTAGTATTAGTATTAGAATTAGAATTAGAATTAGAATTAGTATTAGAATTATTATTATTTAATAAATCATTATAAATATTTTTAATAATAATAGTTTCATTAATATATTTAGTTTGCATAGAAGTAATAAATAAATGATGAAATTTATCATTATCATTTAATTTTATTGTAGTTTTATTATAATTAATTAAATAATAATTAGGATTATGAGGTATATTATTATCAATTAATTTTTTATTATTATAATTATAAGTATAATAAGGTTTATTACAATATAATAATCTAAATCCATTAGTTTTCATATGATTATCAATAATATTATTCCAAATAAAATCTTTATTAATTTTATTTAATTTATTAACTAATTTATTAATAATAAATTCATATTGTATTCGATTTACAAATATAAAAGGATAATATAAATGTATATTTGAATTATTATTTATTTTATTAGACCAAATATAATTATATTGATTTAAATATTTACTATTTAATTGTTTTTTATCATATTTTAATACATAATTAATATATTCATTTTCTATATTATCAATATTATAATCAAAATATTTTTCAATTATATTTTCAATATATTTAGGTATATTTTTATATAAAGTATTAAAATTTATTTCATCTAATGAATTATATTTATTAATATTTAAATGATTATTATCATATTTAATATCAATATCAATAACAAATTTAAATAAATCTTCTTTATTATGTTTATCTATAATCATTGACGTATTATTACATAATGGATAATTATTAATATTAAAATTATTAATATCAATTAATGGTATATCATCTAATTTATTAATATTTGATATAATAAAATTATATAACTCTAAAGTATTTTTAAAATATTTCAAAAAATAATTATTAAATATATTAGATGTATTATATAAACCATTTAATAAATATTTGTTATTTTTTGTATAAGATTTAATAAAATCTTTTTCTTCTTTTGTTATATAATCCATTTAATTAATATTTTTTTTATATTAAATATTTTATAAATTTTATATATATAAATTTTAGAAAATAAATTTATATAAAAAACAATATATTAAAAATAAATAATAAATAATATATAAAATGACATCAAGAAATGATATATTAATAGAAATATTAAATTTTACTTTAAATAGTGATTTATCTTTAATATATAAAAAAGTTTATTTAAAAAAATATGTTAATGAATATTTAAATGATAGTAATAAAGATAATATTATTAATATTATTAAAAATAATAATATTGATATTTATAATTATATATTTTTAGATAAAAATGATAAAAATAAATTAAATTATAATAAAAATATTGATAATCAAAGGAAATATAGAGAAGAACATAAAGAAGAATTAAAAGAAAAAAGAAAAATATATTATCAAAAACATAGAGAAGAAAAAATACAAAAAGTAAAAGAATATCAATTAAAAAAGAAAGAATTAAATAATAATTCTAATAATAATTCTAATAATAATATTGAATAATATAATAAATTTAAATTTATTATATTTTTTTATTAAAAATTTTATTTATTATTATATTTCTAGAGAATTATTTTTTATATTTTACTGTTAAAAATTATATTTTAAGTATAAAAATATTAATATTTTATATGTTTTATTCATATTTTATTGAAAAATTATTATATTATTTTTATAAATTAATTTATTTT
>Ga0247611_10002143_pt1 | contig 33015 bp, 32 predicted proteins | sample 177DNAGHGhighgp2_FD_192422 | JGI IMG/M metagenome (GOLD analysis project Ga0247611, IMG submission 192422) | Sheep rumen microbial communities from Palmerston North, Manawatu-Wanganui, New Zealand - 1770 DNA GHGhigh gp2 | ecosystem: Host-associated > Mammals > Digestive system > Stomach > Rumen... | reverse complement strand
TTCTATATAAGTCTCAAACTCCACGCGGAATACTTTTACCAGAGAAAGAACTCCTAACAGAAGAAGATATTAGAGAAATTTTTCGCAAATACCATAAACCGTAATGACACTATTAAATTCCAATTTAGCAAAATACATAAATATGACATAGAATGAGATTATTCTGCCGTAAAAACTGTAAATGTACTATAGATTATCCCATCGGCTACAATAAGACTCAAGTGTTTTGTGGAAAATCTGAAGTTCTGTGGCAGTCTTGCGCCAGTCTTTGATGGCGGTGCGAACCTCCACTAAGCTATTAAGCCATTAAACAATTAAGCTTTCTTAACAAGAGTGTACCTTATTTCTCGGATAAATTTGGTGGTTCATATTGGCGTTTCCTGATTCGGGTTGACTGCGTGACGAAAATCTTGATTCAACCTCACATGTTCACATAAATGCCCTGCAGCCCCTATGCACAAAGGGATTGAGGCATGTGAAGTATAGTCTCGGCACCTCACACGGACTTCACATAGACGTAACACGGAAGAGAATTGTAAAGATTTTCTTAAGTTTTGGGCCCTCATAACTCGAATATTTTCAACTGAGTGATGAGTGATGCGCAAAAACGCGAGTATTTCGAATGTTCAACCTGCTGACTATCAAGCGGTTAGAAATATAGCCTTTTATATGATAACCCAAAGGGGCTCTTTTGCAAGGCAAAAGGGCTCCTTTTGCGTTTGCGGGATGTCAGCGTCGGTTTTGAAGGCGCGCAAGGGCGATTTTACAAAAGCATACGTTTGTTACCCTGAACTCAATCCTTTCTTACCCTGAACTCAATCCTTTCTTACCCTGAACTCAATCCTTTCTTACCCTGAACTCAATCCTTTCTTACGCTAAAGGGAGACCTTTTCCGGGCTAATTGGACTGCCTTTAGGCTGGAAAAGGTTTGGGTTTAGCCTAGAAAGGCTTTGACTATAGCCCGGAAGAGCTTTGCGATTGCAAATTAAGGAGTCAAGGAGCCAAGAAGACAAGGAGCCAAGGAGAAAAACAGGACAAAAGCTATCGTCTTGACTACTTGACTCCTTGTCTCCCTGACTCCCCTTTTTCTAGATTGCGAAAAAATCCAGACAAGATTTTGTCAGAATAATTCTAAGAAATTTAAGCAAATAAACTATTAAGCTATTAACCCATTAAACTATTAACCCATTAACCTCCCCTCTCTTTGGAGAGGGGTCGGGGGTGAGGCCGTCTGTGTTAAGTCCGTGTGAAGTGTCGAGACTATACTTCACACGCCTCAATCCCTTTGTACATCGGGGCTGCAGAGGGGTTGTGTTAGCATGTTAGGTTTTGCGGATGAGGGTGAGACCGTCGCGAAGGGGAAGGATGACCTTCTCCACACGGGGGTCGTTCGCAAGATGGTCGTTGAAGCGGCGGATGCCCAGCGTCTGCGGATCGTGGTCGTAGGCGGGGTCGGTGACATGACCATCCCAGAGCGTGTTGTCGGCAAGGAGGAAACCGCCGGGACGGAGCAAGGAGAGCACAGTTTCATAAGTCTCCACATAGGTACGCTTGTCGCCATCGATGAAAGCCATGTCGAAGGTGATGCCGAGCTTGGGAGCCTCCGTGACAGCATCGCCGATGCGGAAATCAACATAGTCGGCCCAGGGCGACTGTTCTATCCACGGGCGTGTAAAATCCTCCATTTCATCGTTGATTTCAAACGTGAAGACCTTGGGAGAAACCTCCCTTAACTCCTCCTTAGGAAAGGGGAAGAGAGAACTTAACCCTTCTGCCATGCAGAGGGCGGAATAGCCGCTGAAAGTTCCCACCTCAAGGATGTAGCGAGGGCGAATCATCTGGACGAGCATCTTCAGCAGTCGCCCTTGCAGGTGGCCGCTGGCCATGCGTCCGTGGATGGTGCGGATGTTCGTGGCACGCCAGAGCCTGTAGAGATAGTCGGGCTCGCGGTCGCTATGGGAGTCAATATACTGGGAGTTCAAGAGGGGACTTTAAATGCTTCGATGGCTAAGCGGTAGGAGTTGAGGCCGAAGCCGCAGATGACACCCCGGCAGACGGCGGAGATCATGCTCTGGTGGCGGAACTCCTCACGCTGGTGAACGTTGGAGATGTGAACCTCTATGACGGGCGACTTCAACGACTTGATGCAGTCGCGCAGGGCTATACTCGTGTGAGTATAGGCGCCGGCGTTGAGCACAATGCCGTCCACAGAAAAACCAACCTCCTGCAGTTTGTTGATGAGTTCACCCTCCACATTGCTCTGGAAATAACTGATCTCCACATCCGGATAGAGCATTCTCAGGCGCTCCAGATAACCCCCGAACGACTGGTTGCCATAGATGGCCGGCTCGCGTACACCAAGAAGATTCAGGTTAGGTCCGTTCACAATTAGTATCTTCATATCTATACTTTTTTGCTTTTTTACTTCTTTACTTTTTTACTTTTTTCGTATATTTGCGAGCAAAAATAAGAAAAATAATGGAAACGGGCAAGAAAAACAGCGCAAATATCATCAAGTCGTATCTCAGATACCTGAAACTGGAGCGCAACTACTCGCCGAACACCCTTGAGGCCTACCACCACGACCTGTTGCTGCTGAACGGCTATTGCGAACAGCAACAGCTGCAACTGACAGAGCTACAGTTGGAAGACCTGCAGCACTTTGCCGCCTCACTTCACGAACTGGGCATCAGCCCCGTTTCGCAAGCCCGCATCCTGAGTGGCGTGCGCTCGTTCTACCGCTTCCTGGTGCTGGACGGACACATCAGCGACGACCCCACGGAACTCCTGGAGTCGCCCCATCTGGGGAAGCACCTGCCGGAGGTGCTCACCACGGAGGAGGTGGACCGCCTGGAGGCTTCCATCGATCTGAGCAAGTGGGAGGGGCAGCGGAATCTCGCCATCATCGAGGTGCTCTTCTCCTGCGGACTGCGTGTCTCAGAGCTGGTCAACCTGAAACTTTCCAACCTCTTCCTCGAAGAAGAATACCTCCGCGTGACGGGCAAGGGAAGCAAGGAACGACTCGTTCCCATCTCCCCCCGCGCCATCCACCTGCTCCAGCTATGGTTCACAGACCGTAACCTCATGAACATCAAGCCGGGTGAGGAGGACTATGTCTTCCTGAACCGTCGCGGTGCCCACCTGACACGCACGATGATTCTCATCATGGTGAAACGTCAGGCCGCAGAAGCCGGCATACGGAAGACCATCTCTCCACACACCCTGCGCCACTCCTTTGCCACCGCCCTCTTGGAAGGGGGTGCCGACCTCCGCTCCATTCAGGCTATGCTCGGCCATGAAGACATCGGCACCACGGAGATATACACCCATATCGACACCACCACCCTGCGCAGGGAAATTCTCGAACATCATCCGAGGAACAGGAATCAGGGAGACAAGGAGACAAGGAGTCAAGGAGACAAGGAGATTAAGGGGTTAGGAGATTAAAAAAGTATATTATAAGGTGGTGTTTAACAAAAATTTTATATCTTTGCAGTGCTCTATCAAAATAGGAATGAAAATGAGGAACCAAAATAAGCGCAGACGGACTATCCAGAAACGATGGATACTTGTTGTATTCCTGATGTTTTTTCTGAATGCAGGAAGTCAGGGAGTCAAGGAGTCAAGGAGACAGGGAGTCAAGGAGTCAAGGAGACAGGGAGTCAAGGAGACAAAAGAGGAGGAGACCTTTGTATTCACGCCCCAGTGGACAGCGCAGGCTCAATTTGCCGGCTACTATGTGGCAGAGGCGAAAGGGTTCTTCCTCGATGAAGGGGTAAAGGTGAAGATTGAACATCCCTCGGTCACACAGCCTGCCATGAGCCGTTTGCTCAACAACAACTGTCAGGCCACGACGCTGACGCTCTGCCAGGCCATGGAACTGGTGGACAATGGTACTCCCTTGGTCAACATCCTGCAGACATCCATGAACAATGCGATGGTCATCGTCTCTGCACGAGGAAAGGACCCGCTGACACAGAAAGGAGCCAAAGTGGGAATCTGGAGTGTGGGGTTCGGTCATCTTGCCATATGTATGAGCATTCAGGATCACCTGAACTACCAGTGGGTGCGCTTTGCACAGAACGTCAACCTGTTTGTGTCCGGTGCGCTCGATGCCACGCTGGCCATGAGCTATAATGAGTATTACCAGCTCCTGCAGGCCGGTGTTAAGATTACCGAGAAGAACGTGTACCGCTTCTGCGACCATGGCTACAATGTGCAGGAAGACGGACTCTATATGACCCGCGACTACTATGAAAAGCATCGCGACCAAGCCAACCGCTTTGCCAGGGCTTGCAGAAAAGGATGGGAGTGGGCGGCCCAGCACCCCGACGAGGCACTGAACATCGTCATGAAGTATGTGGAGCGCGATCACATTGCCACCAACAGTGTGATGCAGCGGCTGATGCTCAAAGAGGTGCTGCGCCTACAGGTGGACCGCGAGTCAAAGAAACGAGAGTTCCGCCTGCGTCCTGACATGGTACGTCTGGCCAGCAACCTGATGAGGCAGAACAAGATGCTAAGCCGCGACATCAATTACAACGAACTCATTGACAAAAGGTAAAAGAACGAATGAAAGGGATTTTTAAATATATCCGTCGCAAGCTCTCCGTCAGGGTCAGTCTATGGGTGGTGCTATTTGCCGCCGTTATCTTCATCGTTGCCCTCGGATTCCAGTTCTACCAAGCGCGCGAGGCCGTGCGCCAGGAAGCCATCAACCGTGCCACGCAGATTCTGAACAACACTTCACTGCGCGTAGAGAGCATCCTTAATCGTGTGGAGGTGGCCACGAAAATGACCGAATGGCTCGTATATCGTCATCCCGACAATGCCGACTCCATGTTTGTCTATAGCCGAGCCATGTTATTGAACAACCCGGACTTCTACAACTGTTCCATCGCCTTCATGCCCTACTACTTCAAGGACAAGGGCCGCTACTTCTCAGCTTATTCCAAACATATCGACGGCAGTATTCGCACCATACAGGGCGGCAGCGACCAATACCAGTATTTCTACATGGACTGGTATCTCATGCCCACCTTGTTGGACAAACCGTGTTGGACGGAGCCCTACATAGACATTGACGTACCCACCAACACCAGTGAAATGGTGACCAGCTATTGTCTGACTCTCAAGGACAAAGAGGGGCATGTGTATGGTGTCATCAATACCGGACTGTCACTGAACTGGCTCTCGCAGACCATCTCAGCCGTGAAGCCCTACCCCAACTCCTACAGCATCATGTTAGGACGTGGCGGAACCTATTTTGTACATCCCGACTCGACAAAAATTACTCGTCAGACCATCTTCACCCATACCCTCGAGAATCCCGATACGGCCATGACGGCATTGGGGTACGCCATGCAACACGGCGAGGAGGGAATGAAGCAGATGCAGCTGGAGGGCAAGAAATGCTTTGTGTTCTACAAGCCCCTCGGCAAGACCGGATGCAGCATGGCCATCGTCTGTCCGGAGAGCGACATCTTCGGTGGCTTCGACCGGCTGCGCCATGCTGTCATGGTCATCGTCCTGGTGGGCCTGTTACTCATGCTCTACTTCTTCATCAAGATCATTACCCGCGAGCTCAGCCCCCTGAACCGTTTGGCCAAGGAAGCCGAGACGATAGCATCTGGACAGTTTGACACCCAGCTCCCCGACTTTAAGCGCATAGACGAGATAGGCCAACTGAGCCACTCGTTCGGAAACATGCAACAGTCGCTTGTGAGATATATTGACGAATTGAAGGACACTACCTCGCAGAAGGTCTCCATAGAGAGAGACCTCCATATTGCCAGCCGCATACAGATGGGCATGCTTCCCAAGAACTTCCCGACCAAGGACGACCGCGACGACGTGCAACTCTACGCGTCGCTGACACCGGCCAAGGATGTGGGTGGCGATCTCTTCGACTTCTACATACGCGACGAAAAGCTCTTCTTCTGTATCGGCGATGTAAGCGGAAAGGGTGTTCCCGCCTCACTCGTCATGGCCGTCACGAGGTCTATCTTCCGTACGGTGTCGGCTCGTGAGTCGATGCCTGACCGCATCGTGACCACCATGAACGATGCCATTGTCGATATGAACGATACGAATATGTTCGTCACGCTCTTTGTCGGCGTACTGGACCTGCCAACGGGACGCATGCGCTACTGCAACGCCGGCCACGATGCACCGCTGCTCGTTGGTGCAGGTGTCGGCACACTCCGTTGCGACTCCAATATCCCTGTGGGCGTCATGCCGTCATGGAAATTCACCCTGCAGGAAGCACAGATATTCACCGGCACCACCATCTTCCTCTACACCGACGGACTGACTGAAGCAGAGGATGCCACTCATGCACAGTTCCAGATACAGCGTGTCATCGATGTGGCTTCTGAATCCCTCGCCGAGCAGCAACAGGAACCCAAGCAGCTGATTTCCCTGATGACGGATGCCGTCCACAAGTTTGTTGGCGATGCCGAGCAGAGCGATGACCTGACGATGATGGCCATACAGTACACCAAGCAACAACGTAATGAAAAATTTCACAAGCGCATCGTGCTTCCCAACGACATTCAGGAAGTGCCGCGCCTGTCGGCTTTCGTTGACGAGGTGTGCGAAGCCATAGGCTTCAGTCCTGCCGTCACCATGCAGATGAACCTCGCCATCGAGGAAGCCGTGGTCAACGTGATGAAATACGCCTACCCGTCTGGCACACATGGTGACGTGACGATTGAGGCTCTTGCGAACGATGTGCGCCTGAAGTTCACCATCATTGACAGCGGAACACCTTTTGATCCCACCGTCAAGGAAGATGCGGACACCACGCTCTCAGTAGAAGAGCGTCCTATCGGTGGCCTGGGTATCTATCTGGTACGCCAGATCATGGACTCCATCAACTATGAGCGCATTGACAACCTCAATGTACTGACACTAAGGAAGAAACTGGAGAATTAAAAATGGAAAATTAAAAAGTAAAAAGTAAAATAAAAAAGAGAGTTATGAAAACAACCATTCAAGAACAAGACGGCAACATGATTGCTTTTTTGGAGGGACGCCTCGACACCGCTGCTGCTCCGGAAACCGAAAAAGCCATGAGCCCCCTCTTCGAATGTGAGGGAAAAGACATCATCATCGACTGTACAAACCTGGAATACATTTCCTCGAGCGGACTCCGCATCTTCCTTGGCATCCTGAAAAACGCCAAGAGCAAAGGCGGACACGTTTTCATCAAAGGAATCTCTGACGACATCCGCGCCGTCTTCGCCATGACTGGCTTTATCAATCTCTTCGAGTTCAAATAGAATCCGTCGTTTAATATCAATCAAGGAAGATGGGTAACAGCGTGAAACTGGATCCTCATGGAGAGGCTCTGATGCAGCAGTACCGCGAACTGCGACCGACGTTGGAGCTGTTGGCAAAGAAGGCATACGACCAGTTGTCTCAGGCTATCAGCGAACAGGGTATCTATGTCACTGGCATGGAGTACAGGGTGAAGAGTGAAAAGTCGCTGGCCGGAAAGCTGGAACTGAAGGGTGCAAAGTACAAGAGCATCGAAGACATCACCGACCTCGTGGGACTGCGCGTCATCACCTTCTATACCGATGAAGTGGACAAGGTGGCAGCCATCGCCAAACGTGTATTCAACATTGACTGGAAGGAAAGTGTTGACAAACGCAAGCTGCACCAGCTGGACAGCTTCGGCTATAATTCGCTGCACTACATCTGTCGGTTGAAAGAGCAGAGAGATGAAACCTCCCCGGAGACTGTTGGGAGAGTTATCCGTTTCGAACTGCAGATGCGTACGGCCCTGCAACATGTGTGGTCAACCATAGAACATGACACCGGCTACAAGGGCGATGTGAAGATTCCCGGTGAATACAAGCGACAGTTCAGCCGCCTGGCAGGAATGCTGGAACTTATCGATGATGAGTTCAGCCGTCTGCGCGTCGTACTTACAGACTACCGTCGCCAGATGCAGGCATTGGTGAAGAGCGGCCAGCTGAATGACGTGCCTCTATCCACCGATTCATTCCGCAGTTATCTCGACCTACATCCTTTCGACCGATTGAACAAGCGCATCGCCGCCGTCAACCAGGCTGAGATATGGCCGGTCTCTGTGATGACATACCTGCCTGTACTTGAATCCTTCGGATTGGAAACTCTGGGTGATGTGCAGAACTTCATCGACAGCAACAGTGACGATGCCTACCAACTCGCACTCTCACAACTGGCTATCACCGACCTCGACATTCTCTCGTCGAGTACTGCCCTGCAATATCTTTGCATCGTGTATGTCATCAAACACAACGGCGGACATGATGGTCTGAAATCACTCTACGACACCATCAATGGCAAGTCCGAGGCCAACAGCACGCTGGCCGACATGATGCTGGAACAGGCAGGAACGCTGCCGTTCATGCAGGAAGAGAGGAAGTGAAAAGGGGAAATTAAAAATTAAAAAGTAAAAAGTAAAGAGAAATATAATTATAGAAGTTATGAACAAGAACGAAAAATTTGTGATTACCATCAACCGCGAAGTCGGTACTGGTGGAAGAACAGTAGGTCGCAAGCTGGCCGAGAAATTAGGTGTGAACTACTACGACAAGGCCATCGTAGAAGGACTGACCAAGAAGTACGGCCTCACCATCGAGCGTATCGAGGAAATCAAAGCCGAGAAGGTGTCATGGTGGAACGACATCTCCAACTACTACAAGACACTTGTCGATAGTGCCGCACTACCCATGGAGGCAGAAGTAATCCTCGACAATGCCAATATGTTCAAAGCCGAGAAGCGTATCCTGGAGGAACTGGCAGAACAAGCCTCATGTGTCGTGGCAGGCCGCACGGGTTTCATGGTATTCCGTCAGTGGCCCAATCATCTGAACATCTTCATTCAGGCTTCACTGGAGTATCGCATCGAGCGCGTAATGCGTCGTCAGAACGTTTCGGAAAAGGAAGCCCGCGACATCATTGCAAAGATGGACAAAAGCCGTGAGACCTATATCAAGAAATATGAGGACACCTCACGCTATGACACCCGCAACTACCAGCTCGTTATCTCCATGGACGACTTGACCGAGGACGATGCCGTAGAAGTGATTATGAACTATATCGAGCGTATGAGCAAATAAACACTATGAAAAAGAATAAGCTATGGGTGATCGCCGCCATTCTCGTTTGCGGCGCATGTATTCTGAACTCGTGTAAGGATGCTCGCACAGATACTCCCAGCGTGGTAAGCACCGAACTGATTCGCACATCGCAGAGCTGGGACGGCGTGGAACTGCCCGACTATTTCCAGGGACGCCCCGAACTGGTGGCTGTGAAGTATGTGTTCCCTGCCGGTCAGAAGCTGGGCTGGCACCACCATGTGGCTATGAACTATGGCGTGCTCGTGCAGGGCGAACTGACCATCATCGGTCAGGATGGCAAGACGAAGGTTGTGCATGAGGGCGAGGCAGTTGTAGAGATGGTGGGAACCATCCACCACGGCGAGAACCGTGGCACGAAGGACTGCATCCTCTATATGTTCTACCTCTCACAGAAGGATCTGCCGCTGGCCGTGCAACATCCGGAAATCACGGATTAGCGAGCACAGGACATTCATGCTATGGCAAATAAGCCCTTAGATACAGAACTGTTGGACCGCGCCATCGTGTTTGCGGTTCGTGCCCATGCCGGAACTGAACGCCGAGGAAAAGGATTTCCTTACATCATACATCCCATGGAAGCCGTGGAGATAGTGGCTACGATGACACCCGATCAGGAACTGCTCGCCGCCGCTGCCCTCCACGACACCGTGGAAGACACCAATGTCACCATTGAACAGATCCGAACCGAGTTCGGAGAACGTGTCGCCTCATTGGTGGCTGCCGATAGCGACATCGAAGTCAGTGGTGTGAGCAGGGAGGAAAGCTGGCGCATCCGCAAGCAGGCCACCATCGACCGCCTTGCCGGTGCTTCACGCGATGCCAAAATTGTGGCACTGGGTGACAAGCTCTCGAACATGCGAGCTATCGCCCGCGACTATGCTGTGCAGGGCGATGCCCTCTGGAACCTCTTTCGCATGAAAGACCGCAAGGACCATGAGTGGCACTACCGCGGGCTGGCTACATCACTCAACGAACTACAGGACACATTTGCATACAAGGAGTTTGAACAGCTCGTCAACCAAGTTTTTGGGAATTGACCATTAAAGATGAAAACACATTGAATATGGAAACAATGCTTTTTTTAGGATTCAATCTATACGCCTGGATCACCATCATTACGGTACTGGGGATGTTCACCATCCTTTTATTCACCAAACTGCGCTCCGATCTGGTGTTCCTTGGTGCTATCGGTATTCTGTATGTCACCGGCGTGCTTGATGCCAAGGAAGCTTTTTCAGGTTTCAGTTCCACATCTGTGGTTGTGATTGGTGTTTTGTTTGTCGTTGTGGCCGGTCTGACGCATACCGGTGTGCTGCAGTGGATTGTGAAAAACCTGCTGGGACAGCCCAGCAGCTACTCGAAGGCGGTGACTCGCCTGATGCTCCCCGTGGCTGTGCTCAGCTCATTTCTCAGCAACACCACCGTCGTAGCACTCTTCGTGGGCATCGTCAAGATGTGGTCGAAGAAGTTGGGAGTATCGCCCTCCAAGCTGCTCATCCCCCTGAGCTATGCTTCGGGCATGGGCGGCGTCTGTACCCTTATCGGTACACCGCCGAACCTCATCATTAGCGGACTCTATGAGGACAAGACCGGTGAGGCGATGAACGTGCTTGCCACAACCATCCCCGGCCTGTTCTGCCTGGCCATCGGCATATTGTCAGTCATTGCCATGCGCCGTCTGCTGCCAGACCGTAAGGCACCAGAGGCGGCCTTCGAATCAACGGGTGAGTACACCGTCGAACTGCTTGTTCCCTCCGACAATCCCAATATTGGCCAAAGCGTGGGAGAACTGGGACTGAACAATGTGTGCGGCGGCAGTCTTGTGGAACTGCGCCATTTCGATGACGACACCATCATGTCGCCCGTACCTGATGATGAGCCGCTGATGGGTGGCGACCGTTTGGTTTATGCCGGACAGATAGATGAGCTGCTACGCCTGAAGAAGAGTCACGGACTGGTCAGTGCCGACCACTATGTATTCAGCATCAATGATGTGGGCAAACGCCAGTTGCTCACGGCCTATATCACCTTCGGCAGCAGCCTCATCGGCACTACCATGAGCCATAACCAGTTTGAACATGACCATAACGTTACCCTTGTTGCCGTTTCGCGTCAGGGCAAGCGCATAGAAGAGTCGCCGCGCAATGTCGTCTTGCAGGCAGGAGACACGTTGCTCATCGAGATGGGAAGCGGAAAGAACAACAAACAGGCAGACATCGCAGCCATGTCCTCCGACCTTCATTTCTTCGATTCCGTGGAAGTGCCCAACATCGGGCGCAGCACGTTCATCTCCACAGCCATCATGATTGCCATGGTGGTGTTCTCAGCCCTTGGTGTCATGCCACTCCTGCAGTGTGCATTCATTGCCGCCGCTGCCATGCTCATCTTCCGCTGCTGTAATGTCAATCAGGCCATGCGGGCCATCAACTGGGAGATCCTCATGGTCTTCGCCGGCAGCGTAGTGCTCGGTCTCGCCATTCAAAAGACGGGTATTGCCGAACGCCTGGCGATGGGCATTCTCGATATCTGCGGCACGAACCCGCTGGTAGTCATGATTGCCATCTGCTTCGTGGGAACCTTCGTCACAGAGTTCATCTCCAACACGGCGGCAGGTGCCATGTTCTTCCCCATCATGTACGAGGCTGCCGAGAAGTTAGGCTATGACCCCTACCCTTTCCTTATCGCCCTAATGGTGAGCGTCAGCAGCAGTTTCGCAACACCTATCGGCTCGCCTACCCACATGCTGGTCTATGGCCCTGGCGGCTATCGCTTCAGCGACTTTATGCGTGTCGGTCTGTTGATGAACCTCATCATCCTCGCCGCTAATATCTTGATTGTAAATATTGTCTATCCGCTAACACCGTTACAATAAGCAAATATGAAACGAAAGAGGCTATGGATGATGATCCTGCCATTGCTGCTGGGCTTTTACTCTCCTGCCAATGCGCAGACCAATATCCAGGAAATGTACGACTTCAACCGCGAACAATTCACAACCACCCTCGAAGGATTCTATCCCGACAAATGGGGTTCGACATACTTTTTCGCAGATATCTACCACCCTCTCCATGACGGAGCCGTTAAGCCGACTGGCTACTATACAGAGATTGTCCGCCGTCTGAACTTCTGGAAAGAGAGTGCCCTCGCCCCGATGAACATCCATGTGGAATGGAACGGTGGCCAATTTGCCAATAATGCCGGACTCATCGGTGCGGAATGGTTCCTGCACAGTGCCGACTACCGCAACACCTTCACTTTCGAGCTGATGTACAAGTATATACAGAAGGCCAAAGGTAATGTTCCCCTTCAATTCACCTTTGTGTGGGGAATGGCAGATCTCTTCAAGGTAAAGGGACTCTTGTTCAATGGCTTCCTGGACCTCTGGGGAGAGAAGGTTATCTGGACGGACAATCTGGGCAATAACAAGAAGACCGACTGGGTCTTCCTTAGTGAGCCGCAGCTATGGTACAACGTGGGGCAGCACTTCGGCTGCTCTCATTTGGACATAGGCGGCGAGGTGGAGCTGGGCTACAACTTCTCCGGCGGGTGGCACAGCGGCGACAACTTCTACAAGAACAAAAGTTTCACCATTGCTCCCTGCCTGGGCCTGCGCTGGGTGTTTGAGAAGAAGAAGGAGGACAAGTGAAGAAAGGCTGTTAAAGAAACAAAAAACACATCTATAATAAATTAATGTGTCAGTATCTTTTCGTATCTTTGTACCTTTAAGAAGAATTTCATGATTATGGCTTTCGGATTTGGATGGATAAAGAAGATAAAATCATACTATCGGCTGAAAGAGCTGAACAGTATGATGAGGATGGGACCCAATTGTCAGGTCTATGAAGATGCTGTCATCCATAACCTTCAGGGCGTAGCAGGCAGAGACCATTTGACAATTGGAGAAAACACGCACATCAGAGGTGAGCTGACCATCTATCCTTACGGCGAAGGTCTCAGAATTGGGAACAACTGCTATGTCGGCCATAACTCCGTCATCCGTGCTGGCAATAGCATTACCATTGGCAATGATGTACTCATCGCCCACAATGTAACCATCATGGACACTGATTCCCACGAGATAGATGCCGAGGAGCGGGCAAAGTCCTTCCTCCTCATGCTGAAAGAGGGACATCCCAAGTCTCCAGGACAGGTGAAGACGGCCCCTGTCGTCATCCATGACCATGCGTGGATTTCCTATAATGTCTGCATCCTAAAAGGCGTTACCATCGGTGAAGGAGCCATCATCGGTGCAGGAAGCGTTGTGACAAAGGATGTGCCCGCATGGACCATGGCGGCAGGAAACCCGGCAAGGGTCATTAAGGGGTTGAAAGAAGATAATAGGGAGATAATAGGGAGATAATAGGGAGATAATAGGGAGATAATAGGGAGATTAAGAAAAGTCATGAAGATTTTCGGATTTATCAAGAAACTGAAGAAGCGCAGGAAGGCTAGGTTGCTGGAAAGATATGCCACCATCGGCAATTCCATCAACCGCGGAATCAACATCCGCCTGGATGCGCCTGCAGACCGCAAATACCTGTCGATAGGCGATGACTGCATTGTCTGTGGCGACTTCATCTTCGAGTCGGCGGAAGGACGAATCACGGTGGGCAACCATTCCTATATCGGAGGAGGAACTTTTATCAGCCGCTCTTCCATAGAGATTGGAAACAATGTAACCATTGCATGGGGAGGAACAGTCTATGACCACGACTCCCACTCCTTGGACTACCTGAAGCGCAGGAAAGACATTGACGATGAACTGGACGACATCAGGAACGGACGGAACTTCATTGCCCATAAAGACTGGAGCGACGTGAAATCAAAGCCTATCAGAATCTGCGACGATGCGTGGATTGGAATGAATGTCATCATCCTGAAAGGAGTGACCATCGGCGAAGGTGCCGTGGTGGGTGCAGGAAGCGTGGTGACGAAGGATGTTCCCGCATGGACTGTCGTTGCGGGCAATCCGGCAAGAATAATTAAGGAGTTAAAGGGAGATAATAGGGGGATAGTGAGGAGATAATAGGGAGATAATAGGATGAGTAATTATCGCAGTTTGCTGGAATCTGTTCATGACAACATTCAAGGACGAGAGGACATTGAATGGTCGAACTTCTGGTATGATAAGGCCAATACGAATGCCACACAGCGCATACTGCTGGTGGGCGACTCCACGGCAAGAATGGTCAGGAGCCGCTTGGCCAAGGCATTGTCTACGCCCGTTGACCTGATAGGAACGTCCTCCGGACTACACGACGCATTGTTCTGCAGTCAACTGGATGCCTTTTTCGAAGGTGGACAGAGGTATGATGCAATCTTCATTCAATTGGGTAACCATTCCAGAATCAATGAAGAGGGCAAGCCTTATGAAGCGGCAGACTATGAACGGTATGGCGGAGATCTGAGAGCACTGGTCACCTTCCTGAAACAGTTCACCGACCGTATCATCCTGGAAACGGTATTCTTTTGCGTAAAACCCTTGGGAGCCTTCAGCTCCTGGATAGAGAGAACCTTCAGAATCAAGCTCGAACAATACGACGAGACCATCAACAGCAACACCCGACAGAAGAACCAGATGATCCGTCAGGTGGCGCAGGAGTTGGATGTGGAACTTTTAGACATTAACGACATGATGATGCAAGGCAACCACATGCGCATTGACCATATTCATTTTGAAAGGCGCGCCGTACACACCATCGTGAGAATCATGTGTGATACACTGAAAGAGAAAAAATAAACAGAGATGAAGATATTAGTAATAGGATCGAAAGGCTTTATCGGAAGCCATTGTGTGGATTATTTCTCACAAGGACATGAAGTGTGGGGATGCGACGTGGTGCTGGACTACAACACGCCGAACTACATCTCAATAGATGCTGTGGACAGCGACTTCCTCGGCCTCTTTGAACAGCGCCAGTATGATGTGTGTATCAACTGCTCAGGGGCTGCCAACGTGCCGTTCTCACTGGAAAAACCCTTCAACGACTTCAAGTTGAACACACTGAACGTCTTCAAGCTGTTGGAGGCCATCAGAAAGCATGCACCACACTGCAAGTTTATCACCATGTCGAGTGCCGCCGTCTATGGCAACCCGGAGTCACTGCCCATCAGGGAAAGCCAGCAAATCATGCCGGTTTCTCCCTATGGCTATCATAAGGTGATGGCGGAAATGATCTGCGAGGAATACAGCAAGTACTGGAATATACAGACCTGTTGCCTGCGCATCTTCTCGGCCTACGGTCCACGACTGAAGAAACAAATCTTCTGGGACCTGTATCACAAGATTATCCGCGATGACCAGCCATGCCTGTGGGGAACAGGTCATGAGAGCCGTGACTTCATCTATATCAGCGACATCATCCGCATCATCGACCTGGCCATCCAGCATTCTTCCTTCAACGGCGAAGTGGTGAACGTGGCCAATGGCAAGCAGATTGAGATTCAGGAGGTAGCAGAAACGGTGCGCAAGCTCATCGGCACAGACAAGACCATCAGTTTCAACCAGGCCTCACGCAAGGGCGACCCCATCAACTGGGAGGCAGACATCTCCATCATCAGGCAGTGGGGATACGAGCCCAGCGTTGAATTGGAAGACGGTGTCAGGAGCTATATTGAATGGGTCAGAAAATTTGCATAGAACAATGGATAATCGAACAAGAATAGGTTTCTACTACGTTTGGGACAAGTCATGGATGGGCGGTGTCACCTACGCCCGCAACCTATTGAGAGCCCTCAACACGCTTGATGACAAGGACAAGCCCTTCATCAATGTCTATTGCAGAAGCACGGAGGCCTTTGAAGACCTCAAAGGGCACACCCACTATCCGTACTTAGACTGCAACATCATTTGCGACGAGGCCTCCGGCAAGAAGTTCTTCCGCGATGTGGTGAGAACCTTCTTCGGCTTCTATGCCAGTAAGAAAGTCGATATGTTCAAGGTGCGCAATGAAGATCAGATGATCTTCCCCTATGGCTTTGGCTCCGCCTTGAACAAACTGGTCTATTGGTGTCCAGACTTTCAGGAGAAGTATCTGCCTGAGTTTTTCTCTGAGCGAGACATTCGCAAAAGGGACTTGAACATCAGAGCCATTGCCAGGCGCGGCATTCCCATTGTCTTCAGCAGCCATGACTGTGAGAAAGACTTCCGGAAATTCTATCCGGAATACAACAACAAGACCTTCGTGGTTCATTTCGCCGTGATACACCCTGACTTCTCCCATGTCAGGATTGATGACGTTAAAGCGAAGTATGGCATCAAAGGAAACTACCTGCTCTGTGCGAACCAGTTCTGGAAGCACAAGAATCATCTGTTCCTTTTCAAGGCCTATCACAAGGCGGTGGAGCAGGGCTTCGACATGCCACTGGTCTGTACGGGCAATCTCTCCGACTGCCGCAATCCAGAATACACACAGGAAATCAAGGATTTTATTGAGAGCCATCACCTCTCGGAGCGCATCCGTCTTCTCGGACTGATTGACTCCGACAGTCTGCATTGCCTGATGAAGAATGCCTATGCCGTTGTTCAACCTTCCCTCTTTGAGGGATGGAACACCACCGTAGAAGACTGCAAGGCACTCAACAAGTTCATTTTCCTTTCCAACCTGCCCGTTCATCAAGAGCAAATCAATCGCAATGTTTGCTTCTTCAACCCCCACGACGAAGAGGAACTGGCTCAGAAACTGCTGACGGTGAAGCCGACGAGTGAACCCTATGACTATAGTCGCAACCTCAGGGAATTCGGTGAGAACTTCCTGGAAGTGATTAAATATGTAGTAAACAAATGAAAAAACTGTATATTGAGACTTACGGCTGCCAGATGAATGTGGCCGACTCGGAAGTCGTGGCTTCGGTCATGAAGATGGCTGGTTACGAGACCTGTGACACTGTGGAAGAGGCTGATGCCGTCTTCCTGAACACCTGTTCCGTACGCGACAATGCTGAACAGAAAATTTTCCATCGCTTAGAGGCTCTTAACGCCCTGCGCCGCCAGCGCAAGACTTCATCCCCCAATCCCCAATCCTCCACCCTTATTATCGGTGTACTGGGTTGCATGGCAGAGCGCGTGAAGGAAGACCTGCTGCAGAACCACTATGCCGACCTTGTGGCCGGACCGGATGCCTACCTCACCCTACCCGACCTCATTGCCCAGTGTGAGCTTGGACAGAAAGCTATCAACATTGAGCTATCGACTACAGAGACGTATCGTGACATCGTACCACAGCGTATTGGCACAGCACATATCGGAGGGTTCGTGAGCATCATGCGCGGCTGCAACAACTTCTGCCATTATTGCATTGTTCCCTACACACGCGGAAGAGAGCGAAGTCGCGATGTGGAGAGTATCCTACGCGAGGTGCGCGACCTCAGAGACCGAGGCTTCAAGGAGGTGACACTATTAGGACAGAATGTGAATTCATATCAAGGAGTTCAGGGAGTTACATTTCCGATGCTGTTGAGGATGGTGGCACGCGAGGCCCCTGGCATGCGTGTGCGCTTCACCACCTCTCATCCGAAGGACATGAGCGACGAGACACTGCATGTCATTGCCGAGGAGCCGAATATCTGCAAGCAGATACACCTGCCCGTGCAGAGCGGTTCGGACAAAATCCTGAAGCTGATGAACCGGAAATACACCCGCGAATGGTACTTGGACCGGGTGGCTGCCATCCGTCGCATTATTCCCGACTGCGGACTTTCTACCGATATCTTCGTGGGCTACCACAACGAAACGGAGGAAGACCACCAGCTCTCCCTCTCGCTGATGCGCGAGGTGGGCTATGACTCCGCCTTCATGTTCAAATACTCCGAACGTCCGGGCACTTATGCTTCAAAACATCTGCCCGACAATGTTCCTGAAGAAGTGAAGATCCGCCGACTGAATGAACTCATCCAGTTGCAGACAGATCTGTCGGCACAGGCCAACAAGCGTGATGAGGGTAAGACGTTCGACGTGCTCGTGGAAGGCTTCAGCAAACGCTCGCGTCAACAGCTCTGTGGACGAACGGAACAGGGTAAGATGGTGGTCTTCGATAAGGGTTGTCATCACATAGGCGAAACAGTGCGTGTACGCATCACCAGTTCCACAAGTGCCACCCTTATGGGTGATGCCATAGAAAAAGTTTAGCAAAAATTTTGTTGTTCGGCGGTTTTATCGTATATTTGCAAGCATTATGAGAGAATTCCTGAAAGTGTTGCGGCGTTTTATTCCGCCATACAAGAAATACCTGATGTTGTCGGTGTTGTTCAACATCCTTTCCGCCGTGCTCAACATCTTCTCCTTTGCAGCACTCATTCCCATGCTGCAGATACTCTTCCAAACTGAAGACGGACTGAAAGCTGTTGACCTGATGGCCTGGGACTGGGGTAACATCAAGGAGGTAGTGAGCAACAACACCAGCTATTACATGCAGTGGCTGATTATTGAATACTCCGCTACGACAACACTTTTCATTCTCGGTCTCTTCCTCGCCTTCATGACTTTCCTGAAGACAGGAGCCTATTTCCTCTCATCGGCAACGATTATTCCCATCCGAACAGGTGTGGTCAGGGACATCCGCAATCAGCTCTATCAGAAAATAACATCCCTCTCCTTGGGCTTCTTCTCTGAGGAGCGCAAGGGCGATATTATTGCCCGCATGAGTGGCGACGTGCAGGAGATCGAATCCTCCATCATGGCTTCGCTGGACACCTTGTTCAAGAACCCCATCCTGATCATCGCCTACTTTACGACACTGATCGTCATCTCTTGGCAGCTCACGCTCTTCACAATTATTTTCGTGCCTATCTTCGGATGGTTCATGGGTATTATTGGCCGTAAGCTCAAGGCCAAATCCATCAAGGCACAAGCTATTTGGAGCGACACCATGAGCCAGGTGGAAGAAACCCTCGGCGGACTGCGCATCATCAAGGCTTTCTGTGCAGAGGAGAAGATGAACAATCGCTTCGACAAGATCAACAACCTCTTCCGCGATAACATCATTCGCGTAAACATTCGCCAGCAGCTTGCCCATCCGTTGAGTGAGTTTCTGGGCACGCTGATGATTGTCATCGTCCTTTGGTTTGGCGGTATCCTCGTTCTGAACCAGCAGGCTATCACCGGTCCTACGTTCATCTATTACATGGTCATCCTCTACAGCATCATCAATCCGCTGAAGGAATTCTCCAAGGCCGGCTACAACATTCCGAAAGGAATGGCCTCCATGGAACGTGTGGACAAGATTCTCATGGCAGAGGTGACCATCAAAGACAAGCCCAACCCCATTCATATCAAAAACTTTGAGAAAGAGATAGAGTTCCGACACGTCAGCTTCCGCTACGGTGAAAACTGGGTGTTGCGCGACATCAATCTCATCATTCCCAAAGGAAAGACCATCGCACTCGTTGGGCAGAGTGGTAGTGGAAAGTCAACCCTCGTTGATCTCATCCCACGCTACTACGATGTGCAGGAGGGTGAAGTGCTCATCGATGGCATCAATGTGAAAGACCTCGGCGTACACGATCTCCGCCAGCTCATCGGCAACGTCAACCAAGAGGCTATCCTCTTCAACGACACCTTCTACAACAACATCTCCTTCGGCGTGGAGAATGCCACGCTGGAACAGGTGCAGAACGCCGCCCGCATTGCCAATGCCCACGACTTCATCATGCAGAGCGACGGGCAATATGACATGAACATCGGCGACCGTGGAAGCCGCCTCTCCGGTGGTCAGCGCCAACGAGTATCCATTGCCCGTGCCATCTTGAAGAACCCGCCCATCCTCATCCTCGATGAAGCCACGTCGGCCCTTGACACCGAGAGCGAGCGACTGGTACAGGATGCATTGGAACGGCTCATGAAGACACGCACCACAGTGGCTATTGCCCACCGCCTGTCCACCATCAAGAACGCTGATGAGATCTGCGTCATCCATGATGGACGCATCGTGGAGCGCGGTCCGCACGATGAGCTCATCAACAAGAACGGCTATTACAAGAAACTTCACGACATGCAGTCATGAACAAGTTGTTATATTCTACGGTCTATGCCCTCTTCTATCTACTCTCGCTGCTTCCCTGGCGCATTATCTATGCACTGGCCGACACCGCCTATGCCCTCATCTACTTGCTGGTAGGCTATCGCAAGAAGGTTGTCGGCAAGAACCTCGAAGCCTCCTTCCCCGACAAGACACCGGAGGAACGCAAGCAGATAGAGCGCCGCTTCTACCATTGGCTCTGCGACTACTTCTTAGAGACCATCAAGCTCTTGAGCATGAGTCGTGAAGACATGCTCCGCCACATAGAGTTCAGAGGAGTGGAAGAGATGGAGGAATGCTTCGATCAGGGACAGCCCTGTGCCGCCATCCTTGGCCACTACTGCAACTGGGAATACCTCTCTGCCACCGCACTGGCTTGGCAGCGACACCCTGACGCTGTGGCAGGACTCATCTATCACCCCTTGGAAAGCAAGGTCTTCGACCAGCTCTTCATCGACATGCGCAGCCAGATGGGCGGCGTATGCATACCGAAGAAAGATATTCTCCGCTATCTGCTCACCTACAAGCGGGAAAACCGCATGTCGCTCTTCGGCTATATCTCCGACCAAGCTCCGAAGTGGGAGAACATCCACCTGTGGCTGACCTTCCTAAATCAGGACACTGCCGTCTTCACCGGCGGCGAGCGCATCATGCGAAAGATGAACAATGCCGTGTTCTATGTAGATATGGAACGTCCCCGCAGGGGTAAATACATCTGTACCTTCCGCCTCATCACCAAAGACCCCAATGCCGTGGAGGAGTACGGCATCACGCGCCGCTTCTTCGAGATGCTGGAGGAGACCATCCGCCGACAGCCAGAGTTCTATCTCTGGACCCACAACCGATGGAAGCGCACACGCGAGGAGTTCTTCCGTATGTACAAACCGGAGAGTCACGCCTTTGCCAGGGTAACCAATGACTGAAGACGCATCATGAACATCACCCTATCACCTGCATATCAAGATCTCCGCAGCTGGGTGGAGACCGTTCCCGCCCTTTTCCTTCAAGGCGAGGGAACCGTTCTATACCATGGGCGTAATCAGATCAGGCTCTTTGAACACAACGGGCTGCGCATCGTGGCCAAGCAATTCAAGCGTCACGACCTGATCAAACAGGTTATCTATACTTTCTTCCGCAAGAACAAGGCACGCCGCTCCTTTGAGAACGCCGTCCGCCTGCATGAGACAGGCTTCGACACGCCACAGGAGATAGCCTGTCTGGAGGAAGTACGCCACGGCCTCATCCTTCAGGTCTATTACCTCTGCGAATATACAGATGGAGAACCTGTGCGCACCCCCCTCATCGACAGCGACCCCTTCGACCAGGGATTGGCTTGCGACTATGCCAACTTCGTGGCATCACTCCATGACCACGGCGTGCTCCACCGCGACCTGAATCCCACCAACGTGCTCTACACCTCCTCGGAAGGAGAACACCAGTTTCAGCTCATCGACATCAATCGCATGCACTTCTATAGTCCCAAGCCCGTGCCGAAGGACGAATGTATGGAGAATCTCACCCTCTTCTGGCATCCCACAGAGGTCTTCCGCTATGTGCTCAACGAGTATGCCATCGCACGAGGATGGGACAGTCATGATGTTGAGACAGCCATGAACGTTAAATACCGCCACGACCGTCGCTGGTTCCGGCGTAAGCGCCTCACCTCCCTTTTCAAGAGAAAAAGATGAAGAAGATACTGATGATCACCCGTGACCCACTGGTCAACTTCCGACAGATGAAAGACCACCGGGGTATCACCGATGACGGTCAATACCAGTTCATCGTCAACGATCTTGACTGCCAGCCCGACTTCGTGGTGATCATGGGGAAAGGCCTTCGCACGGAAGCATGCTTCAACATGCCGCGTAGCCATACGCTGATGCTTACCAGCGAACCCTACAGCATCCTTGACTATCCGAAAGGTTACTGCAGCCAGTTCGGTACCGTGCTAGCCTGTCAGCGCGAACTGAAAGCCTGCAAACAGACAGACATCATCCATACACAGGCTATGCTGCCCTGGTTTGTTGGCATCATCTTCGGCCAGCGCGGAGAACACCGCTTCACGATGAACTACGAGGACATCGCACAGGCTCATCCGAAGAAAGAAAAGCTCATCTCCGTCATCTCCAGCAACAAGGCTTTCTCACAGGGACATGTGGACCGCCTGCGCTTCATCAAGAAACTGCAGGAACGCTACGGCGACAAGGTGGATGTCTTCGGACGGGGCTTCAAGGACTTTGCCGACAAGTGGGACGTGCTCGCACCCTACAAATACCATATCGTCATCGAGAACTCCAGCAGCGACTACTACTGGACGGAGAAGCTTGCCGACTGCTATCTGGCAGAGACCTATCCCATCTACCACGGCTGCACCAACATCCATGAGTTCTTCCCACAGGAGGCATTGACGCCCGTTGACATCCGTCACTTCGAACAGACGGCAGCCACCATCGACCGCGTCATCGCCGCCGATCTGGCTACAAAGCATCAAGACGCTCTTCTGGAAAGCAAGCAGCGGGTACTTGACAAGTACAACATCTTCAACTTTGTGGCTGAGGCCTGCCGCACTATCGAACAGCATGCCGACACCGCCGACCGTGAAGCAGGTGTCCTTATCAAACCTGCCTCCAAGTTCTTCTCCTGGCACAACCTGTACCTCTACTCCATCGGACGCAGCTATCACAAACTTACCGCCAAATTGTAAACAACCATGACTATCGGCATCATCATCTCAACCTATAACAATCCAAAGTGGTTGGAGAAAACCCTTTGGAGCTATCAGGCGCAACAGCGACCTGCCGATGAGATTATCATTGCCGATGACGGTTCACGCGACGACACCCGTCAGCTCATCGAGCAAATGAAGAAGGTGCTACCCCTTCGCCATGTATGGCATGAAGACAAAGGCTTCCGCAAGACAAAGATACTCAACGAGGCTCTGAAAGTGGCTACTGCCGACTATCTCATCTTCACTGATCAGGATTGCGTGGCACGCCCCGACTTCATTGCTACCCACGAGCACTATGCCGAAGAGGGTTACATCCTCTCCGGCGGTTATTTCAAGTTGCCCATGAACATCAGCGAGGCCATCAGTCAACAGGACATCGCCAGCGGACAGGCTTTCCGCCTCAGTTGGCTCAAGAACCAGGGACTGAAGTACAGTTTCAAATGTACCAAGCTGATAGGAAAGCGGTGGTTCTCCGTTCTGATGAACCACATCACGCCCACCCATGCCACCTGGAACGGCATGAACAGTTCCGGATGGCGTAAGGACATTCTGGAGGTCAATGGTTTCGATGAGCGTATGCAGTATGGCGGTGAGGACCGCGAGATGGGAGAACGGCTGTTCAACAAGGGCATCCGTGCCAAGCAGATACGCTACAGTGCCATCGTGCTCCACTTGGATCACGGGCGGCCGTATGTCAATCAGGAAGCTTGGAAGAAGAACAATGCCATCCGCAAAGAGACCAAACGGAAACACCTCATCCAGACACCTTTTGGCATCAAGCCCTCGGAACCATCCGTTCCATGAACGCTTAGAGGGAAGAAAGAACGCTGATAATCCTCTGTGTATTCAGCTCAACACCTTTCCGGTTGACATGATAACCCGTGTTGAAGGCGCAGCTGTCATCCAGCACCATGGCAGCAGGAGCCGTGATATAGGGACGATGAACACGCTCAAGCTCCTTGGCAATATCCTCATTATACGAAGCCTTGAACTGTGACTCCACACAGACGGGTGGCAGCATCACCACCTTCACGCCAGCCTCTTCATACTTCACGATAGCCTCTGCCAACCAGTCCACAAACTCCTTGTCCACTACCTTCGTTTCCGGTTGCTCCGGCTGGCTATAAGTGCTTGGGAACTGCAGATGGCTCACCTCGTCACCCCAGGCATTGAACCCACTCTTCGCATAGTCGAACTTCTTTCCGTCGGAAGGCGTATCAAAGGTATGCTTGGTCACATACTTCCGCAACCGCTTGGCATTAAACACCGCCTGGCCGGGAATATCGGTGAGGATATATTTCCATTGGGTCAGGTTCAGGAGATCGCAATGCCGCCAGTCGTTGGCCATCATGAACAACAGGTAGCTCTCACCATTGCCGCCGTTGTAGAAATGCTCATACTCCAACTGCAGCACCGCCACATCACCTTTTTTCATATAGGGCAGGCAGTCGGTCAGCAGATAGCGGGGACCGATGCCGCCATGCAGGCCGAAGTTGATGGCATGATAGTGGAGCGAGTCGCTGATTGTTTCCGAGTTGATGCCGAAGGGAATATTGCTGCCGCCGATGAAGACCATGCGCGGCTGCGCGGTGGTGTCCAGCAATGCCACCTTCTCGCTGTATTCGGCAAGGTAGAAATTCTTGTCTTTCGGCACGCAGAACAGCAACAGTAGGTTGACGGCGGCGAAGACAACCGCTAATATCGAGAACTTGATGAGAAATCTTTGCATACTTCAGACAAACTTTGTTCAGAACTGGAAATAGATAAACGCCGCCTTGGTACCTGCATGGGCAATGGTCATCGTGGCAAGGACAATATAAAAGATGTAGCGCACCCAAGCTTTGCGGAACAGCCGTGTGCTGGCATCCCACTGCAAGGCATGCTGGCGGTCTCTCATCAGCCACTCACACAGCAGCATGAAGACGAGGCCCGGTGTCTTCGTGAAGCCCATGGCCTTCAGCGCGTCATGGCTGCCGGAGATGTCAAACAGTGAGCTGCTGAACATCGATGACATATAGCTGACGGCATCGCCGATGGTCTCCGCGCGGAAGATAATCCATCCGATGACCACCAGGAAGAAAGTGATGCCGCCTTGCAGGAGCTTCAGGTAGAGCGGCGTACGACCCTCGGTGTGCTTGATGCCCAGCAGGTTATAGATGACAATCAGTACGCCGTGGTACAGTCCCCAGACCACATAGGTCCAGTTGGCCCCATGCCACAGTCCGCTGATGCCCCATACGACGAAGACGTTTCTGATGTTCTTCAGTCTGCTGCAGCGGCTTCCTCCCAACGGGAAATACACATAGTCGCGGAGCCAGGAGAAGAGCGAGATATGCCAGCGGCGCCAGAAGTCGGGAATACTTCTGGAGAAATAGGGGAAGCTGAAGTTCCTCTTCAGGTCAAAGCCGAACAGTCGGGCACAGCCGATGGCGATGTCGGAATAGCCGGAAAAGTCGCCATAGATCTGGAAAGTGAAGAGCAGCGCACCTATCAGGAGCATGAAGCCCGTCTGGTTTTCATAGCCTGTCCATATATAGTCCACGGCAGCGGCACAGTTGTCGGCCACCACCATCTTCTTGAAGAATCCCCACAGCATCTGCCGGCAGCCGTCCACCGCCTGTGCATAGTCAAAGCGGCGCTCCCTTTGGAACTGTGGAAGGAGGTTCGTAGCCCTTTCGATAGGACCGGCCACCAACTGCGGAAAGAAGCTGATGTAGGCGAAGAACTCGACGGCATCCCTCGTGGCAGGCAGCTTCTTCCGATAGACGTCAATACTATAGCTCAGTGCCTGGAAGGTGTAGAAGCTGATACCCACTGGCAGGATGATGTTCATCGTCACATAGTCCAGCCGATAGCCCGACAGCGTGTTCACCAGCATGTCAAGGTTCTCGGCAAAGAAGTTGTAGTACTTGAACACACCCAGTATGCCGAGGTTCAGAATGATGTTCAGGGCACTCACCGTCCGTTGCTGTTTCCTTCTGCCCTCATAGTGCTCTATTAGAAGTCCGCTTCCGAAGCTGCACAGCGACGTGAGCGCTATCAGGAGCAGGAACCGCCAGTCCCACCATCCGTAGAACACATAGCTGGCCACCACGATGAGCAGGTTCTGCTGTCTGCGCGGACGGAACACAAACCAGTACAGCAGAAATACGATGGGCAGGTATATCAGGAATTCAAAGGAATTAAACAGCATAGATACAGTCAATATATGGATGGGCAAAATTACATAAAATTCTTGAAATAGACCTTCAATTTGATTTTTATTTCGTATTTTTGCAGCATATAACATGACCACAACACTTTTCAAGTATGACGCTTTCCATTATCACCATCAACTACAATGATGTCCATGGCCTGCAGAAAACCATTGACTCTGTCCTTTCACAGACCTGGAAGGACTATGAGTGGATTATCATCGACGGCGGAAGTACCGACGGAAGCAAGGAGCTGATAGAGAAGTACCAGCAGCATTTCTCCTTCTGGTGCAGCGAGCCGGACAAAGGCATCTACAACGCCATGAACAAGGGAATCGGTCATATCCACGGCGACTACGCCATCTATCTGAACTCTGCCGATGTCTTCTATGAGGAGACAACGCTGGAAAAGGCCTTCGCCGTGAAGAGAACCGCCGATGTGTTGTATGGCGACTGGGTGCGTGTTCTCAAAAAAGGTCTGAAGACGAAGCGGTTTCCGCAGCATCCTGACCTCTATGATTTCTACCGCCTGAACATCTGCCAGCAGGCGATGTTCGTGCGCTCAGAGCTGCTGAAGGAAGAAGGTTTCGATGAGTCCTACAGGATTGTTGCCGACTGGCGTCGCTGGATACGTTCAGCCTTGCGCAACAATTCTTTTGAATACTTAGGCATCAAGGTATGCCGGTTTGACATGCAGGGCGTGTCCTCCAACCAGTCGGCCCTCTGCGATGAAGAGTCAGAGCGCATGCGCCAGGAGGTCTTCCCGCCGATGATACTGAAAACCCTACAACGGTTGGATGCCTACGAGCACAACAAGTTCCTGAAGTTTCTGGGGAAGTTGTTCTGATACTCTTTTTCCGCGAATTAATCGGTTGAAACGAATCCGTTGATCAGGTTCACCACCTGTGCCGCTTCTTCCATGGTGAGGACTGGTCCGATAGGCAGACTCAGTTCCTCATCGGCAATCCGCTCGGTGACGGGAAGGGACAGTCGGGGGGTGTTCCATGCTTCGTTCCTATAGCATTCCTGCCGGTGAGGAGCTATCGGATAGTGGCACAAGGTTTCCACACCATGTGCTAAGAGGTAGTCGTGGAGCGCATCGCGCTGCCCGTCACCCACCAAGACGGGGAACAGATGATAGACGTTCTGTTCATCGGGCAAGCGGTCGGGAAGACTGATGAGCGGATGCTTCAGGTGGTCATAGTAATAAGCTGCTATCATCTGACGGTGGCGGTTGTCTTCCTCCAGGTATTTCAGTTTCACGTCGAGCACGGCAGCCTGCAGCTCATCCAGCCGACTGTTGCGACCGGCATACTTGAAGACATACTTCTTCTGCGACCCGTAGTTCGCCAGTGCCCTGATGACGGAAGCCAGCTCCTTGTCATTGGTGGTCACGGCACCGCCGTCACCCAGTGCCCCCAGGTTCTTGCCCGGATAGAAGCTGTGGCCGGCAGCATCGCCAATAGAGCCCGTCCTTCTCCCTGTCTCCTTGACTACCTGAGCACCATGCGCCTGAGCATTGTCTTCTATAAGTTTCAGGTTATATTTTCTGCAGAGCGCTCCTATCTTCTCCGTATAGGCATTCCGTCCATAGAGATGAACGATGGTAACGGCTCTGGTGCGGGGTGTTATCAGTCCCTCTATCAGGTCGTCGTCTATCTCCAGCGTATTCCGTTTCGGCTCACAGAGCACCGGCGTGAGTCCGTTCTCCGTGATGGCCAGGATAGTGGCGATATAGGTGTTGGCAGGCACGATGACCTCATCGCCAGGCTTCATCACGCCCAGTTCCATGTAGGCGCGGAAAATCCAAATGAGCGCATCCAGTCCATTGGCACAGCCTATGCAGTAGTCTGTGCCGATGAAGGCCGCATAGTCCTTCTCAAACTGTGCGTTCTCCCTACCCTGCAGATACCAGCCGCTGTCCACCACGCGGCGTACAGCCTCCTGTATCTCTGCGCTATGCAGGTCTGTCACCTGCTTCAAATCCAAAAACTTAATCATCTCCTTGTCTCCCTATCTCCTTGACTCCCTGTCTCCTTGTCTCCTTGACTCCCTGATTTCCCATACATTCCTCAAATACTCCGGATGGTCCTCTTGCTTGATGACCCTTGCCGGAACACCAGCCACCGTGGTGTGGCTCGGCACGTCGCGCGTCACCACGGCACCCGCCCCGATGGTGGAATGACTGTGTACCACCACATCGTCAACCAGACAGGTGTTCGGACCGATATACACATTGTCGCCGATGATGGCATAGCCCACGTTGCTCCCGATGGAAGTGAGCTGTCCGATATGCACGTTGTTGCCCAGGATGGCATTGTGGTTGATGATGATGCTACAACAGTGCTGAATATACAAGCCGTAGCCTATGCGCACCTTCGGAGGGATGAACAGGCCATAGTTGCGCTTGTAGCGGCTGAGCCTCCATCGGCAGAGCGGATAGAGCACACCCTTGTGCTGAGCCAGCCTGAACCAGAAGGAGAATCCCACGGAGATGCGGGTCCATCCTGTCAGCCAGATGGACAGCAGCGAACTCTTCCGTCCGTTGTGACGATAAGCATCCGAGCGTATGAGCTCTGCGCAGTCGGCATAGCTCCTTGGTATGGGAATCCTGATGACTTCCCCTCTTGCCTCTATTTCCTGATAATCCATTTCTAAGCTTCTTGAACTCCTTGCAACTCCCTGAACTCCCTGCAAAGATAATACTTTTCCGCTATAAATCCATGAGCGCGAAGCCTTTTTCTATATTTTTATTCTTGGAAAAGCCGAGAGTATCAATTTTATTGATTACTTTTGCAGTCAAATTTAAACGTTTAAAGCAAAATGGCATTAAAATGTGGTATCGTGGGACTGCCTAACGTAGGCAAGTCCACACTGTTCAACTGCCTGTCGAGTGCGAAGGCACAGGCAGCCAACTTTCCTTTCTGTACGATAGAACCCAACGTGGGCGTCATCACCGTTCCCGATGAGCGCCTTACCCGTTTGGCAGAGATAGTACATCCGGGACGCATCGTTCCCGCCACCTGTGAAATTGTTGACATCGCCGGACTGGTGAAGGGTGCCTCCAAGGGTGAAGGCCTGGGCAACAAGTTCCTCGGCAACATCCGCGAGACGGATGCCATCATCCATGTGCTCCGCTGCTTCGAGGATGACAACATCACCCATGTTGACGGCACCATCGATCCCATCCGCGACAAGGAGATCATCGACACCGAGCTGCAGCTGAAAGATCTGGAGACCATTGAGAGCCAGCTGGCGAAGGTGCAGAAGACCGCTGCCGCCGGCAACAAGGACGCGAAGGTGCTGGCTGGTGTGCTCGAAGCCTACAAGGCGGTACTGGAGCAAGGCAAGAACGCCCGCGTCGTGGAGTTCGACAGCAAGGAGGAACAGGACGCTGCCCGCAACCTCTTCCTGCTGACCTCCAAGCCCGTGCTCTATGTCTGCAACGTCAGCGAGGCCGATGCCAAGAGCGGCAATGCCTTCACACAGAAGGTGGAGGCCCTGGCCAAGGAGGAAGGAGCCGAGGCGATGATCATCGCCGCCAAGACGGAAGAGGACATTGCCGAGCTGGAGTCGTACGACGACAAGCAGCTCTTCCTTGAGGAACTGGGACTGGAGGAGAGCGGTGTGAACCGCCTCATCAAGAAAGCCTACGCCCTGCTGAATCTCCAGACGTTCATCACCGCCGGCGAGATGGAGGTGAAGGCATGGACCTACAAGAAGGGCTGGAAGGCTCCGCAGTGTGCTGGCGTCATCCATACCGACTTCGAGAAGGGTTTCATCCGGGCCGAGGTCATCAAGTACGACGACTACATCCAGTATGGTTCCGAGGCCGCCGTGCGCGAGGCCGGCAAGATGGGCATCGAGGGCAAGGACTATGTCGTTCAGGATGGTGACATCATGCACTTCCGCTTCAACGTCTGATCTTACCTTTTATTTTTTACTTTTTAATTTTTAATTTTTACTTCCCCCTTTATGAACTGTGAACTGTTCATTTACTGGAACCCCTCGGAGATAGCATTCTCTATCGGCTCCTTCGCCATACGCTGGTACTCACTCTGCTGGCTCATCGCCCTGCTGTCGGCCTACTACGTCATCAAGAAGCTCTATGAAGACCAGAAGATCAAGGAAGAGTATTTCGACCCTCTCTTCGTCTATTGCTTCTTTGGCATCCTCATCGGTGCACGCTTAGGCCATTGTCTGTTCTATGAGCCCGACTACTTCCTCTCCAGCGGCAAGCACTTCGTGGAGATGCTCCTGCCTATCCACTTCCTGCCCGATGGCGACTGGAAATATACAGGCTATGCCGGACTGGCCAGTCACGGCGGCACCCTCGGACTGATGATTGCCTTGTGGATGTACTATAAGAAGACGAAGATCAGCGTATGGACCGTCCTCGACAACATCGCCATCGGCACCCCCATCTCCTGCTTCTTCATCCGCATGGGCAACCTCATGAACTCCGAGATCATCGGCAAGCCCACCGACGTGCCCTGGGCCTTCATCTTCGAGCGCGTTGACCTGCTGCCCCGCCATCCCGGACAGCTCTACGAGGCTCTCGCCTACCTGTTCTTCTTCTTCGTCATGCTGTTCTTTTATAGGAAGTCAAGGAGTCAGGAAGCCAAGAAGTCAGGGAGTCAGGGAGTCAAGGAGACAAGGAGTTGGTATTCCCACCCTGTGGGCAGCGGCTGGTACTTCGGACTGGTGCTCACCCTCATCTTCACCTTCCGCTTCTTCATTGAGTGGACCAAGGACATCCAGGTAGGTTTCGAGAGCCAGATGCTCTTCAACATGGGACAGATCCTCAGCATTCCCTACGTCCTCCTCGGCATCGCCTGCATGCGCGGCGGCAACTGGATGCGCCACCTCGGCACCCGCAATATCGGGAGCTAAGGGATTAGAAATACTAGATTGACTAGAACGACTAGCCTATCTAGAAGAGCTAGCCTATCTAGTTAATCTAGCCTGCCTAGCAGGGCTAGCCCCTCTTGGCTATTTTAGCCTCAAGCTCCGCTATACGGTGGTTGGCAGCTTCCAGCTCACGCTTCAATCGCTCTATCTCTTCTCGCTGGTTAGTGCGGTAGCCCAGGCGAGCAGCTGTCATCCGTTCCTTGATGCCACCTTCCGTGACAAACTGTTCTTCCAGTTGCTTCTGGTAAGTGGTCATCATCTTGTCAACCATGTGGCAGAGGGTTAGAGCAATATTCGCAATCTCCTCATCTGTCCATTTCTCGAAAAACGGTTGATAGTCTTCCAGTTTGTTGTGGCAGCGGCAAAACTTCAGCATGGCATCATAGCGTTCGTGCTTTGTGCCCCACCGCGTCAGGCGGCGGGAAACGATATAGTCCTCGTAGTCTTCTTTCAACTCCTTAATGCTGCTTCTGGCTACGTTAAGTAGTTTCAGTTCCATCTCTGTCGAGGTAACGCCATCGGCAGAACCCTCTACGATGTTCTGCTTGCCAGAGCGGGCAGCCTGTACCATCTGGTCGATGGTGCGGTCGCCCCTCCGAAGGAAGCGTTTCGTAAAAACGAAAGTCAACTGGTAAAGAACCACCGCCTTCTGATAAAAGAAGAGGTCTTCCCAATTTGCTTGTTTACGAAGCACTGGCTTGTTGACTTGGTTGTTGTCCATTTCTTTACTCTAAGTTCTACAAAGATAGTCGCTTTTCTTTGAACAGCCAAGTGAATCTCTCAAATAGTGTACTTTTTTTCGTGAAAAAATTTGGTGGTTACATTTTAATTCACGAACTTTGCGATGGAAACAAATGATACGATTCTATGCATAAGATCGTAATGATAAAAATGAGTATGAAAAAATATTTTTTAGTATTTTTCCTCTTAGGATTCTGCGATATACTAATCTCTGCAACTACAAAAGATAAGTTCACCTTGTTCGGAGAGTTTATCCAGTCTTTTCCAGAATGGAATAGCGAAAGTTCCTCTCTTCCCAAATATCTGAAGGTTCAAGACATGTATGGGGTAGTTCCAAAACTATTCGGAGAAGCTTCTATTCCACAACAGATGGTGGACACTTTTATCCCCACTGAGTTGAAGGACACTACCCGCTGTGTGCAGAAATACTTTGGATATGGCAACAGAATAACACGCGAGAAGGACTATGTACTATTCCTAACAGGTGAATGTCCGATAGAGGATACTAAGCCCACTTTCGGTCCCTACCGGGAAGAATATATCATTATCTACAGTAAGGATGGGGTGCTTATTGACTTCAGTGAAGTTTGTCGCTATAATGAAGAATGTTTTGGGGAGGTAAGCCAGCGTAGCAAACCTTTGAACCAAATTGTTGCGCAGGCCAATATCCTTGTGTGCTATACTGAATCCGAGGAACCTAATTTAGTCTTGCCTTTGCCTGCAGAAGTCCAGATTCAAGAACTTAAGATTACGAAGAAAGGGAAAATTCGGAAGAAAAACCTCGATTTGAAAAAAACAATGGTCGTATGGGACGACAAACTCCATAGAATGTCAATTCAGTGGCCTGTAGGAAACTCCTTTTGAAAAGTTAAAGTCGATATGCTAAAAGAATCTGTTATAGAAGGAATCAAGAACACCTTTTCTTTTAAAGGTAGTATGCGGCGCCAACAGTTCTGGTGCTATTGGTTGGTAATGATAGTTGCAATGTATCTTGTTCCCAAAATTCTTTTGTTTTTTGGACTTGCCGTTTTTATTGGCATGAAAGATAATCCGCCCGTTCCTTTATATGTAATCTATGGCAGTATGCTGATGGGTTATCTACTGTACTTGATGACCATGAGTGCCAAGGTTAGGCGGCTTCATGATATAGGGTGGTCTGGATGGTGGGTCGCCGCTGAATACCTCTTGTCTGCCGTCCTGCTGTTTTACTCAACGAGAATGATGATTGCATTTGCAATAGGTGGACTCTCCTATCTGTTCGAGAGGTACATGATATTGGCTATAGGATTCCT
>Ga0247611_10002142_pt1 | contig 33034 bp, 24 predicted proteins | sample 177DNAGHGhighgp2_FD_192422 | JGI IMG/M metagenome (GOLD analysis project Ga0247611, IMG submission 192422) | Sheep rumen microbial communities from Palmerston North, Manawatu-Wanganui, New Zealand - 1770 DNA GHGhigh gp2 | ecosystem: Host-associated > Mammals > Digestive system > Stomach > Rumen... | reverse complement strand
GCGACCCGAACTCGTTCTCCGCACACGAGCTGGAGCTCCAGCAGCGTCTGACGACCGCCTCGCGAGCCACGCATGCCCGCATGCAGAACCTCTCGACCATCGAGGCAGATACCGCCGCCTTCAAGGCGCAGAAGGATCAGCCGGGCGGCAAGAAGACCTTCTACCAGTACATCTTCAACCTGGAGTACGACAAGCTGCGCTCGTAACGGCCGACAGGCCGGCGTTAGAAGGTTAAGAAGGCCTACGGCGTTACGAGGGTCTGCGACGTTAACGTACGGAGTACCTTTATAACCCGATAACGTGGCAAAGCCACCTTCTTAACTCTTTAACACACAAAAAAAAAGTAATCGTGCCCTCGCGGCTAAGAAATAATGGGGCCCCCGAGAATTTTAATTCTTGGGGAGAGGAGGAGCAGCGGTGAGTTAAACGCGCTTAGTGCGTTTCTGTCTCACAAGCTTGTTCCGACGAAGAAGCCCTAAGCTTCAACGAAGAGAGGCGACCCCGCAAGGTCGCCTCTCCTTATTATATACGCACACGCGTATTACCACTGAGTACCTAACATACGCAGGTAGCTCTTGTAACGCCACTGAGCATTTTCCTGAGCGGCGGCGAAGAGCTCGTCGGCCTCTTTCGGGAACTGCTTTGCTACGGAAGCGAAACGCACCTCACCCTTGAGGAAGGCTTGGAAGTTATCCCAGTTAGGCTCTTTGGAGTCGAGCGAGAACGGGTTCTTGCCTTCTGCCTCAAGCTGCGGGTTGTAACGCCAGAGGTGCCAGTAACCGCACTCAACGGCCTTTGCCTCCTCTTCCTGGCTGTGACCCATACCGGCTTTCAGACCGTGGTTGATACACGGCGCATAAGCGATGATGAGCGACGGTCCGGGATAAGCCTCAGCCTCGCGGATAGCCTTGAGGGTCTGTGCTTGGTCAGCACCCATAGCGATCTGAGCTACGTAAACATATCCGTAGGTGGTAGCGATCATACCAAGGTCTTTCTTGCGCACGCGCTTACCCATAGCCGCGAACTTAGCGATAGCGCCAAGCGGCGTAGCTTTGGATGCCTGACCACCGGTGTTGGAGTACACCTCGGTATCGAGCACGAGGATGTTGACATCTTCGCCGGAAGCGATGACATGGTCGAGTCCGCCGTAGCCGATATCATAGGAAGCACCGTCACCGCCGACGATCCACTGGCTGCGTTTAACGATATGGTCTTTCTCAGCGAGGATAGCCTTGCAGGTGTCGCAACCACATTTCTCCATAGCAGCTACCATCGGCTCGTAGAGACGATTCGTAACTTCTGCGGAGTTCTGGTTCTCCAGCCACTCTTTGAACATCGCCTTGAGTTCGTCGGAGCAGTCCTTGCACTCGAGACCTTGTTTCATGAGGTTAGCGAGGCGCTCACGCAGTTTGCGGTGGGCAATCTGCATACCGAGACCGTACTCGCAGAAGTCCTCGAAGAGGGAGTTGGACCAAGCAGGACCGTGACCCTTCTCGTTGGTGGTGTACGGCGTGGACGGAACAGAACCGGAGTAGATAGAGGTACAACCGGTAGCATTAGCGATGATCTCGCGGTCGCCGACGAGTTGGCTGATGAGCTTCAGATACGGAGTCTCACCGCAACCGGAGCAAGCGCCGGAGAACTCGAAGAGCGGCGTAGCGAACTGCGAGTTCTTGACATTCGAAGCGATGTCGATGAGGTGTTGCTTGGTAGCTACGTGCTCTACGCAGTAATCCCAGTTAGCTGCTTCGCCGAGTTGGCTCTCGAGATCGACCATAGCGAGTGCCTTGCCTGTCTTCGGATTACCCGGACAAACGTCGACGCAGTTACCGCAGCCGAGGCAGTCCATAACGCCAACCTGCATACGGAAGTGCATACCCTTCATGGCAGCCGGAGCTTTCATCTCGCGGGTTGCGAAATCGGCTTTGGCATTGGCCTTGGCGTTGGCAAGTTCTTTTTCATCGAGGACGAACGGACGGATACAAGCGTGAGGACAAACATACGCACACTTGTTACACTCGATACAGTTGTCTGCGGTCCAAACGGGAACGAAGGCAGAAACACCGCGTTTCTCGAACTTAGCAGTTCCTGCAGGCCATGTACCATCCTCGATGCCCTTGAACGAGCTAACCGGCAGGAGGTCACCGTCCTGACCGTTGATCGGACGAACGACTTTGGTGATGAACTCCGGCTCGTCGCCGTAGTCCTTAGCGGGATCAGCAGGCAGTTTCGACCATTCGGGATCGATGTCGAGTTTCTTGTACTCACCACCGCGATCGACAGCTGCGTAGTTCTTGTTCACAACGTCTTCACCCTTCTTGCCGTAGGACTTAACGATGAAGTGCTTCATCTCCTCAACGGCTTTGTCAACCGGGATGACCTCGGTGATGCGGAAGAATGCAGACTGGAGGATGGTGTTGGTACGGTTGCCCAGACCGATCTCCTGTGCGATCTTCGTAGCGTTGATGTAGAAGACGTTGATCTTATGATCAGCGAAGTATTTCTTTACCTTGTTCGGCAGGTTCTTAACCAGTTCGTCGCCCTCCCAGATGGTGTTCAGCAGGAAGGTACCGCCGTCCTGCAGACCGCGGGTCACATCGTACATGTGGAGGTAAGCCTGAACGTGGCAAGCCACGAAGTTAGGCGTGGTAACGAGGTAGGTCGAGTGGATAGGCTCGTCACCGAAACGGAGGTGCGAGCAGGTGAAACCGCCGGATTTCTTACTATCGTAAGAGAAGTAAGCCTGGCAGTATTTGTCGGTGGTGTCACCGATAATCTTAACCGAGTTCTTGTTAGCACCTACGGTACCATCGGCACCCAGGCCGTAGAACTTAGCCTGGAAGAGCGAAGCGTCACCCATCGCGATCTCCTCGCCAACCGGCAGAGAAGTGAAGGTGAGGTCATCGTTGATACCTACGGTGAAGTGGTTCTTCGGTTGCGGCAGGGCGAGGTTCTCGAAGACAGCCAACATCTGTGCCGGCGTGGTATCGTTGGAACCCAGACCGTAACGACCGCCTACAACGAGCAGGTCCTTGAGACCGAGTTCGTCGAGTGCGTCTTTTACATCGAGGTAGAGCGGTTCGCCGTTAGCGCCCGGCTCTTTGGTACGGTCGAGCACGCAGATTCGTTTTGCGCTCTTCGGCAGTGCCTCTTGCAGATACTTGAGGCTGAACGGACGATAGAGGTGTACGTTGATGAGACCGAGTTTCTTGTTGCCCTTGGCAGCCTCGTAGTCGATCACTTCGCGGATAGCCTCGCAAGCCGAACCCATACAGATGATGATGTTCTCTGCGTCAGCAGCGCCGTAGTAGTTGAACGGACGGTACTCGCGACCGGTGATCTTGCTGATCTCCTTCATGTAGTCGGAAACGATGTCGGCTACGCCGTCGTAGTAACGGTTGCAGCTCTCGCGGTGAGCGAAGAAGACATCGGGGTTCTCCGCCATACCGCGCATCTCAGGACGCATCGGACTGAGAGCACGCTCACGGAACTCCTGGAGTGCCTTGTAGTCAACGAGCGGACGGAGATCTTCCATATCCATCGCCTCTACTTTCTGGTACTCGTGCGAAGTACGGAAACCGTCGAAGAAGTTGAGGAACGGTACGCGGCTCTTGATAGTAGCGAGGTGAGCAACACCTGCGAGGTCCATTACCTCTTGTACGGAAGCCTCAGCGAGCATAGCGAAACCGGTTTGGCGGCAAGCCATGACGTCCTGATGGTCACCGAAGATACAGAGCACGTGCGAAGCGAGCGTACGAGCCGATACATGGAAGACGGTCGGAATCAACTCACCGGCGATCTTGTACATGTTCGGGATCATGAGGAGCAGACCCTGTGAAGCCGTGAAAGTGGTGGTCAGCGCACCTGCGTTCAGCGAACCGTGAACAGCACCTGCTGCACCGGCCTCAGACTGCATCTCCTGCACGAGTACGGTCTCGCCGAAAAGGTTCTTGCGACCTGCGGCTGCCCACTCGTCCACGTTCTCCGCCATCGGAGACGACGGCGTGATAGGATAGATAGCAGCTACCTCGGTGAACATGTAAGCCACATGTGCCGCAGCTGCGTTACCATCCAATGTTAAGAATTGTTTTTCTTTTGCCATTGTTGTTAGAATTTATTGTTGAGTTAGTTGTTGGTTTGCTAGTTTTCTAGAATTCTAGATATCTAGATTTCTAGTTGTTTAGTAGAGGAAACCTAATAGCCACAAGGGGATGGCGTTGCCCAGGCCGAGCTCTATATTGCCGATCATGGTTGGACGGATATAGTCGCGCTGGTCGTTCTCGCAACGCACGTCGAAGTAGAACTTGTTATCGACTACGAACATGGCGTTACGTTCGGTAGCGTTCACCTTGTGCGCACCGTGCAGGCACATATAGAAGAAGGTCTCGTATAGCGACTGGTCGTCCAGCTGGCGCGTATGAATCATGTGCGCCAGGTTGGTATTCTGCATATAGACCTTCACGGGCTTGGACGGGAACTGCTTGCCCTGCATATAGAGCAGGTTCAGCAGGCGTGCATCCTTGAGGTACTTGATATAGTTCATCGTGGTAGCACGGCTGAGTTCGATCTCGTCGGATATGTTGCTGATATTGAGTGCGCAGGGCGTCTCCTGGAGCATGATATAGAGCAGTTTGCGCAACTTGTGCAAGCAGGCCACGTCGATCTGCTTGATCATGAGTACGTCCACCTCCAGAATCATGTTCATCGTGCGATTGAGCGCCTCCTCGAAGTTGCCTTGCTCCAGATAGACGGGATAGTAGCCGTGCTCCATATAGTCTCGGAGGTACTTCAGCGGGTGTACGTGTTCGCACAATTCACGCGTGATGGAGGCATGATTCTTGAGCACCTGCTCCAGGGTATAGACGGGCAGGTTGAGTCCGGTCTGCTGGTTGATATACTCGCGGAACGAGAATCCGCGGAGGTTGTACATCTTGACGATCGAGGCGATATCCTTGTTGTCCTCCACGAGTCGCATGACGGGCGAGGCCGAGAAGATGATCTGCAAATCCGAGAAGCGGTCGTGGCAACGGCGCAGTTCGCGCGACCAGTTGGGGTACTTGAACATCTGGTCGAGCAGCAGCACACGTCCACCGCTCCGGTAGAACTCGCGGGCAAACTCGACGAGGGAGTGCTCGGTGAAATAGAAATTGTTGAAATTGACGTAGAGGCTACGGCGCTTAGGCTGCGTACCGCGACGTTTGCGACGCTGCGCATCCTCGGCCAGCTCTTTCTCACGCAATTGCTTGGCATGCCAAAGCAGGAAATCGGTCTTCCCCACTCCGCGACCTCCCTTGATAGCAATGAGGCGATCGCTCCAGTCGATGTCATCCATCACCTTACGATGCATAGGCATTTGCGCCCGCTCGATGAGGTAGTCGTGAATCTTAAAAAAGGCTTCTAACATGGTATGGTATGTCGTTTCATTTGTTTCACGCTGCAAAATTACAAAAAAAGAATGGATTTTGCAATATGTAGTTTGCATTTTTTACAAAAAAAATGCGATTATACCCTTTTTTCGTCAATTATTCCACATTTCTGCACAAAAAAAGGAACCGCCAAAGGCAGTTCCCTCGGTTGTAATACCCCGCGGGGATGCTTACAAGGAGATAGCACCACTGGGGCAAACATCTGCACATGTGCCACACTCGGTGCACACATCCGGATCAATCGAATACTTCTCGCCCTCAGAGATAGCACCCATCGGACATTCGTCAATACACGTACCGCAAGCGATACAATCATCAGAAATTTTGTAAGCCATAAGTCAATTTATTTATTTGGTAATTTATTCATTTTTCTCATTTTCGGTGCAAAGATACAACAAAAAATTGACACTACCAAATTTTAGGGATATTTTTTTGCTTTTTTCTTTTTTCTTTCGACTTTCGACTACTTTTTCTTTTTGACCGTAGCCAATGCTGCAGCCAGTTGGGCGGCGGGACCGGTGAGGGATTTGTCGGTCAGTCCCTTGCGCTTGGCAAAAGTGGTCCAGTCCTTGGCGCCACTCTCCCTATTTATTGGGAGTCCGAGTTGGAGAAAATGGCAGTAGGCGATAGCGAGGGCATCGGTAGCATCGAGCTTCTTAGGCATTTGTTCGTCAGGGATATGCAGGAAGCGCTGGAGCATACCGGCCACTTGCTGCTTGGAGCTATGACCGTTGCCGGTAATAGCCATCTTGATCTTCATGGGCGAGTACTCGTTGACGGGGATATCCCGGCTGAGTGCTGCAGCGATGGCAACGCCCTGTGCGTGAACGATCTTGATCATGGTCTGCGGGTTCTTGTCCACAAACTGGGTCTCGATAGCCAGAGTGGTAGGTTTATAGCGGTCGATGAGGTCGCACAGGAAGAAGAACTCACGCTGCAGACGCGGGTACTGTCCCTCCAGTTTATGCACATCGAGCACATCGAAATCGACGATAGAGACTTGTTGTCCCTCCGTGTCCAGTATTGCCCAGCCCATAAAGAGCGTACCGGGGTCGATACCGAGGATGCGATGATGGTGAACCAGTTTATTCTGCATCGGGTTTTTCCGGCTGGTTGTCAGGCGTTTGTTCGTCGCGTTCGTGGGTACGAATCAGTCCACGGATAAAGACCAGCACCGCACCGGCGATGAGCACGTAGTTGGCCTCCGGTTCCATCTCGCGCAGACTCATGACGGCACCCGCCAGCAGCACCAGCATGCCGGCGATAAGCCAATAGTCGGATTTACGTAGTCGTTTCATATCAATCGATAGTATCGTCCTTCACAATATAGACATCTTCCTCATCGCAATGCATCAGGTAGTGCTCGCGGGCAAAGCGCTCGAGGCTATCCTTGTTGGCGCGCAACTGGCGCATACGCTCGTCGAGCTGGGCGGTACGATCGCGGTACTGATCGCGCTCGGTACGCAGACTATCGATGACCTTGGCGCGCTGCAGACGTTGCACGGCACTCTGGTTGCCCACAAAGACCATCACTATGCCGAAGATGAGCAGCACAATGATATACTTGTTAAGTATATATTTGCGGGTAATTTCCCACACTCGAGCCCAATTAATCTTGTTTTCTGACATTGTTTTGCGATTTTCGACTGCAAAGTTACGCAAAAATTTGGAAGTGTGCAAACTTTTTTGTAACTTTGCACGCTAAATGAATAAAAAAAGTGTAAATTCTCGTGCCATGAGACGATATATACTCTCTTTTATCCTAATTTCGGTTTGCGCATGCGCGCTGGCGCAGACGCACATCAGCGTGGACAATCCGAGTAGTTGGACCGGCGAGGCCCTGCGTCCGTATATCAACCAGACAGTGATTTTTGACGTGCCGATGATCGTATGCGGCAATGCGAACGGCAACTATACCGTCTCGCCCTGGCGTAAGTTCCAGCCGGAGAGTCACGGTTATATCGGTACAGCCGACTACAACGCCACGGTGCGGGTGAACAACAACTGCATGTTCTCCATCTCGGGCATCAGCGGTTACCACCGTTGCGGCGAAAAGATTATCGGACTGAAAGTGAAAGTGAACAGCACCAATAGCCTGACCTGGCAAGGCGGCACATGGAGCGGCAACACGCGTGCAGACCTGGAGAAAGGCATACCCGACCTGGGCGACTACCGCTTGCTCATATGCGGATTCAACTTGGAGAACTACTACATGACCTGGGGTTCGATGGGTGCCAGCAGCTATTCGGAGCACCAGGATCAGCGCGCCAAGATCAGCAAGGCGCTCAAGAAGATCAATGCCGACGTGTACGGACTGGTGGAGCTGCAGCAAGGCGATGAGGCAGTGGAGGAGATTGTCAACGACCTAAACCAAAACTTGCCCGGACGCCAGTATAAGTACTTCCACGATGCCGCTACGGGTACGTTCCAGAAAGTGGACTACGTCTATGACGCCAACAAAGTGGAGCCTGTCGGTCAACCGGCCAAGACGGATGTGGAGGTGCAGAATCGCAAGAAGATTGTATGTTTCCGTGAAATAGCTACCGGCGAACGGTTCAACTACTCGATTAACCACTTCAAGGCCATGAATACCGGCGATGAGGCGCGTCGCGTGAACGAAGCCCGAGCCGTAGTGGAACTCTACAACTCGTACAGCGGCAGCAAAAGCGTGCAGGACAAAGACCTGCTCATCATGGGTGACCTGAACTGCTACGCCTACACCGCGCCGATCAAGCTCTTCATGGAGAAAGGACTGATTGACCTGCATCGTGCCTTCCATGCCGACAGCAGCTATAGCTACATGTTCAGCGGTCTGGCCAGCTATATCGACCATGCCATCACCAACGAGACGATGTATCGCCAGGTGACCGGTATGGCCGGCTATCACATCAATTCGGACGAGGACGACCGCTACAACTACCAGAAATCGAGCGACCTGAGTATGTTCCGTTGTTCGGACCACGACCCCGTACTGGTGGGACTGAAACTGGATAGTACGCTCGTGTATGACCCCAGCCCGTCGATCAACAGTGAAGAAATACTGGAGCATAACCTGCACACCATGACCATCCGCAATGCGTATATCACCGAGAGTCCGAGCTACTACGCCATCTACACGATGCATGGTGACCGGGTGGAGATGCAAGCCATCACCAGCAGTTTCCAAGAAGTGCAATTGCCGCAGACATCCGGTATGTACGTGTTCTATATCTACTTTAACGGACAAGTATATCAACGCAAATTTATTGTGCCCTGATGGATCTTTTCTCAGAAATAGAAAACCCTGAACGTGAGGAACTACGTGCTTTGCGTCGCGAACTGGAGGAGCAGAACTACAAGTACTACGTTCTGAATGCACCTACGATGTCGGACCGTGAGTTCGACGAGAAGATGCATCGCCTGCAGGCGCTGGAAGCACAATACCCCGATATGTTTGATGCGTCCTCACCCACTCAACATGTGGGTTCGGACTTAGCGGTTAAGGGTTACGGGTTACCGGTTACGGGTAAAGGCTTTGAGACCGTCAAGCATAAATACCCGATGCTCTCGCTGGCCAACAGTTATTCGCGGGAGGAGATCGAAGAATGGGTACGTAAGTTGCCGGCGGGGGTAGAGATCGTATGCGAACTGAAATACGACGGACTGAGTATCTCGCTTTGGTACGAAAAGGGCGTACTGGTGAAAGCCCTCACGCGTGGCGACGGCCAGCAAGGGGATAATGTGATTGAGAATATCAAGACCATACCGTCTGTTCCATGGCGCATTAAGCGCGAGGATGTGCCGGATTGGTTTGAGCTTCGCGGCGAGGTGCTGCTCCCCTGGGAGCGTTTTGAGGCGCTGAACAGAGAACGCGAGGAACAGGAAGAACCGCTGTTTGCCAATCCGAGAAATGCCGCGAGCGGTACGCTGAAACTGCAAGACCCGCGTGAAGTGGCGCGCCGCGGACTGGACGCATACCTCTACTATATGTTGGGCGAGAACCTGCCGGGCACAACGCACTACGAGCGACTGGAGACCGCCAAGGCTTGGGGCTTCCATATCTCGGATGCCATCAAGGTATGCCACTCCGTAGATGAGGTGATGGCGTATATCGCCTACTGGGATACCGAGCGCAAGAACCTGCCTGTCGCAACGGATGGTATCGTGCTGAAAGTGAACAACCTGGCGCAACAGGAGGAACTGGGCTATACGGCCAAGACACCCCGTTGGGCCATTGCGTATAAATTCCCGGCAGAGAAGCAGTTGACGCTGCTCCGAGAGATCACGTATCAGGTAGGCCGCACGGGTGTTGTAACACCGGTAGCAAACCTGGAGCCGGTGCAACTAAGCGGTACGATGGTACAACGCGCTACGCTGCATAACGAGGATTTTATCCGCCAACTGGATATCCGTCCTGGCGACCGGGTATGGGTAGAGAAAGGGGGAGAGATCATCCCTAAAATAGTCGAAAGAGAAAAGTCGAAAGACCGTCCTTCGGACTCAAAGCCATTCGCCTTCATCACTCATTGTCCGGAATGTGGAGCGAAATTAGTGCGGGTAGAAGGTGAGGCAGCATGGCGATGCCCGAATGAGGCCGGCTGTCCGCCGCAGCTGAAAGGCAAGATAGAGCATTTTGTCAGCCGGAAGGCCATGAATATAGACGGTCTGGGTGCAGAGACGATCGACCTATTTTACCAGAAGGGATTGTTGCATAATATTGCGGATATCTACGACTTGCAACTTGAAGATATCGCGGCGCAAGAGCGGTTGGGCGAGAAGAGTGCGCAGAATATCCTGGACGGCATTGAGGCATCGAAGCAGGTACCCTGGGCTCGCGTGCTGTTTGCACTCGGCATCCGCATGGTAGGCGAGACGACGGCCAAGAAGATAGCACGACGCTACAATACGATCGATTCGTTGCAATGGGCCACCACGGAGCAGCTGTGTGGCATAGAAGATGTAGGACCACAGATAGCCGACAATATCGTAGCCTACTTCAGCGACATGGGCAATATGGAGATCCTGGATCGACTGCGCCGTGCCGGCCTGCAGATGGAAGGCGAGGCAGCGCCCGAACCTACCAGCGATGCGTTGGCCGGACAGACCATCGTGATTTCCGGTACGTTCAGCCAGCACAGTCGCGACGAATACAAAGCCCTCATCGAGGCGAACGGCGGCAAGAATGCCGGCAGTATATCCAAGAAGACCTCGTTTGTGCTGGCCGGCGAGAATATGGGTCCGGAGAAACGCAAGAAAGCCGAATCGCTGGGTATTCCGCTCGTGAGCGAGGAGGAGTTTTTGGAAAGAATAACACTATAAAACCAAGATATGAACAAGATCAGAGCATTTATTTTTCGGTTTTTTCAACGCCGTCAGCCGGCGCGCAATGTGCGCTTTCCGCGCTACAACCAGGTGCGCAGCGTGCTGATCATCTATGAGAGCGATTTCATGGAAGACAACCGCGTGGTGACCGACACCATTCGCAAGCGCCTGCTGGCCGACGACAAAGATGTTGTGTTGCTGGGCTACGCCCCAAAGAAGGAGATACAGTCCCCTATCCTGCCCCAGAGCCGAATTATGGGTCAGAAGGATCATAACTTCTTCGGCATACCGCATAGCGACTTGATCGAGTCGCTGCAACGTCGTCAGTACGACCTGCTCATCGACCTGACCCAGACGCCTTCGCTGCCGATGGAATATATGACCATGTATGCCCGTGCTGATTTCAAGACCGGCATGCAACGCGACAACGGTTTGCTCGACTTCATGATACAAACCGAGCCGCAAGACAATCCGCTCTTCTTGTTCGAACAAATTATTTACTTCTTAAAGCACATCAAAAGCAATGACTAAATTATACGGACTTGGCACAGCCCTGATCACCCCTTTCACGCCGGAAGGTAAGGTAGATTTTCCGGCACTCGACCGCCTGCTGGACCGCCAGTTGAACGGCCAGATCGACTATATCGTTGTACTGGGTACAACGGGTGAGGCGGTGACACTATCCGGCGAAGAGCACGAGCAGGTCAGAAACCACATCGTTCGCCGCGTAAACGGCCAGATTCCACTCGTGCTGGGCGTAGGTGGCAATTGCACCGCCACGGTATGCGAGAAACTGCAAACGATGCACGATGAGCTGCTCGAGAACTATGCGGCCATCCTCTCGGTTTGCCCGTACTACAACAAGCCCTCGCAGGAAGGACTCTTCCGCCATTTCAGCGCAGTGGCCGAGGCTTCGCCCGTGCCGGTGATCCTATACAACGTACCCGGACGCACCGGCGTGAACCTGCTGCCCGAGACCGTCATGCGTATCTACGAGGCGCATCCCGACAAGATCATGGGCATCAAGGAAGCCAGCGGCAACGTAGAGCAGATCAAGGATTTGATTAGTCGAAAGAAAAAAGTCGAAAGAGAAAAGCCATTCTTGGTCATTAGCGGCGATGACGGTATCGCTTGCGAACTGATGGAAGCAGGAGCTGCAGGTTTGATTTCCGTGGCCAGCAATGCCTTTGAGGCCGACTTCCACCGGATCGTTCATGAGAAGGACGCTGCCTTGCAAGCCCGTTATGCCAATATGATTCGGCTGCTCTTTTGCGAAGGCAACCCGTCGGGCATCAAGACCGTACTGGCCAAACAGGGTGTGATCGCGAATGCCTTGCGCCTACCGCTGGTGCCGAATAGCGCATCCGTACAAACTGAGATAGAAGAAGAATTGATTCGACTGAACAAATGATGTTTCGAAAGAAGCTATATATTATAATGTTCGTATGCGCATGCACGTACGTGCTCGCGCACGCGGAGGAGAAAACCGAGATGATGCCATTCGGCAATTTCGATTCGTGGGCTACACGTTATATCAAGGAGTCGTTTATCCTGGGCGGCGAGACCAAGGCGCACTACTCGATTGGTCCGCGCGAGACCATTCAGGGTCCTACCCCGCTACCCAAACGCGGTAACTCGCCCTGGGGGACGAGCAATGCCTATGCCAAGGTGCTGGGCGTGGAGACGGTCACCGTACCGGTCACGCCGGAGAAACGCGGTAATGGCTATTGCTGTAGGATGGAGACCAAACTGCACCAGATAGGTGCTATCGGCATCAATTTCAATGCCGTAGCCACGGGTAGCGTCTTCACCGGCGTCGCTGCCGATCCTATGACCACCGAGTTCACCACCGATCCTCGCGCAGCGATCAATATGGGTGTGCCGTTCCGCAAACGGCCCGTAGCCCTGATGCTGGACTACAAAGCCAAGATCCTGAATGGCGAGGTGACCTACGCCAACGGCACGACCGTTTCAAAACGTCCGAACGAACACGATGCCGCGCAAATCATCCTGCTGCTCCAGCATCGCTGGGAAGAGAACGGACGCATCTTTGCCTATCGTGTCGGAACGGCTACGGAGCGTATCACCAAGAGTACGCAGAACTGGGTGAACAACCATCGCCTGGATGTGCGATACGGCGATATCACGTCGCAACCGAATTACAAGCCCTGGGAGGCACTGAGCCGTAAGACCCACAAGGCCCGCAACAAGAGCGGACGGATGGTGTTCGTGGAGGAGAAAGGTTTTCGCGCGGATCTGGAACCGACCCATATCATCATCATGATCTCCTCCGGTTGTCTACCGCCCTTCACCGGATGCGTAGGGAATACGCTGTGGGTGGATAATGTAAGGCTGGTTTATTAGTTGAGGAGTAAAGGAGTTGAGGAGTGAAGGAGAAAAGGAGTAAAGGAGTTGGAGATATACTAAAATAGGCTGTCCTCACGGACAGCCTATTTATTGATTCGGTGTAAGAATCAGATCTTAGCTTTCTTAACGATAGCCTTGAAAGCAGCGGGCTGATTCATAGCGAGGTCGGCCAGCACCTTGCGGTTGATGACTACACCTGCCTTCTTCAGACCACCCATCAACTGGCTGTAGCTCAGACCCTCGAGGCGAGCAGCAGCGTTGATACGCTGGATCCAGAGAGCACGGAAAGTGCGCTTTTTGTTCTTACGATCGCGATAAGCATACTGGAGACCCTTCTCCCAAGTGTTTTTGGCAACTGTCCACACATTTGCGCGTCCACCAAAATTGCCTCTGGTGAGGCTCATGATCTTCTTACGACGGTTGCGCGAAGCAACGTGATTTACTGATCTTGGCATAGTTAATACTTAATTTTTGGTGGTTAGACAATTAGCGGAGCAGAAGCATTTCGCGTACCGAGCGAACGTTAGCCTTATCAACGATGGCTACGTGGGTCAGGTTACGTTTTTGTTTCTTTGTTTTCTTGGTCAGAATGTGACTCTTGAAAGCGTGCTTACGCTTGATTTTACCGGTTCCGGTAAGAGTAAATCTTTTTTTAGCACCGGAATTAGTCTTTACCTTTGGCATTTTTTTAAATAATTATAATTGTTAATACTATCCCCTCGGGCAGCCGATTCTGTAAGGTAGGCCCGATAGGGGTTTTTCTATTTTACTTCTTAGGCGAAAGGAACAATATCATTCGCTTTCCTTCCAACTTAGGCACTGCCTCCGGACGACCGAACTCGGCCAGATCCTCGGCAAAGCGCGCCAAGAGCAACTCGCCCTGCTCCTTGAACACAATAGAGCGGCCGCGGAAGAACACATAGGCCTTCACCTTGTTGCCATCCTTTAGGAAACCCTGCGCATGCTTGAGCTTGAAGTTGTAGTCATGATCGTCGGTTTGCGGTCCGAAACGGATCTCCTTGACCTCCATCTTCTTCTGATTGGCCTTGGCTTCCTTCTCTTTCTTCTTCTTGGCGTAGAGGAACTTCTGATAGTCAACAATACGACAAACAGGCGGCTCCGCATTGGGAGATATCTCAACCAGGTCCAAATTCTGATCATCGGCTATACGAATAGCCTCCTGATACGAATAGACACCTTGCTCTACATTGTCGCCTACGAGACGAACTTCACGAACGCCCACGATCTTCTCATTGATACGGTTGGGCATCTCTTTGATCACGCGACCACCACGCGGACGCGGTTTGTTGGGGATTGTTCCTATAGTTTTTTCCTCCTAAAATTGGTTAATATTCTCCTTCTATACCAAGCGCCTATACGCCCGCGCATAGAAAAATCGCACAAAGGTACAACATTTTTCTGAAATACACAAATATTTTGTGCATTTTTGCAAAAAAAAGTATTTTTTTCTGCATTTTACTTGCACGCGTGAAGTATTTTTTGTAACTTTGCACCCAAATTGGATAAAAACGGAAAATAACTAATTAATTTGATATACCATGAAGAAGTATTTCATTCTTTCCACCTTCGCGCTGGCGCTCCTGTTCGTCGGCTGCAAAGAGACCCCCTACATCGATGCTCCGGGTACGAACAATGAGTCGATCCCCGACACGCTGCCTACGGCAAAAGATCCTACGCCTACCCCCGATCCGGAAGGTTTTATTGTGCCGGAAGGTACGATCAACGTATATGAAGCCGTCGAGATTGCTAAGAAGTTGCACGGCAGCGAAGTAAGCGCCGAGAAATACTTCATCAAGGGCTACGTGACCGGTTTCAACCGAAGCGATAAATTTAGTGAAGACTTCCCGAAATACGGTAACGACTTCGTCTATATTTCGGCTACAGCACCCGATGCAGAAGTGCAGAGCAAGAAGCAGTTCTATGCCTATCGTCTGTTGGGTAAGTTCGGTGCCAAACTGCCTGATTTGGACTGCGTTAAGGAGGGTGACTTCATCGTGATCAGTTGCTATCTGACCAACTACGGCGGTGTCTATGAATCCAGCGGTGCATGCTTTGCATACCTGAGCAACAACGCCCACTTCAACGAGGTCTTCCCCGCCTTCCCCGGATGCCCGGATCCTAACGAAGGCGAGATCAGCGTGACCGAAGCCGAGCGTGTTGCCTTGACGCTGGCAAGCAAAGCCACCTCGGAAGAGACCTATAAGGTACGCGGCGTCGTGACAAGCGTAGATGTAGTGGATCCGTCGTACGGCAATGCTACGTTCAATATCTCGGACGGTCTTTCGTACGCTACGTGCTACCGTCTGAAAGGCAAAGGCAATAGCAAGTTCACCAACGCCAATCAAGTAGCGGTGGGTGACACGGTGCTTGTCAATGCCAAGATCCAAAACTACAACGGCACGTGCGAACCCACGCAAGGCTACGTAGAGGAGTCCACCAATCCGAACTTCTAAGTCGCGGAAAATACTATTTCATAGAGGTCGTGCCACGGGTGCGACCTCTTTTTTGGCAAAAAATGCCACTTTTTTATAAAAAAGAGGCCCGAAAATTTGTGTATGTCAAAATTTTGTAGTAACTTTGCACGCTTTTTATGGTGAAATGGGAATACCATGCCCCGAAAAGCGTCCATTATACCGTATAAAATATAAATAAAATACAAAAATGGCAACACTACAAAAAATTAGAAATCATGGCGCACTCCTGCTGATTATTGTGGGTCTCGCTATGTTGGCATTCATTCTGGGAGATGCCATCAACTCCGGTAGTAGCTTCCTGAACCTCAAAAACCGCAAGGTAGCGGTCATCAACGGTCAGGATATCACGCCGGAGGACTATCAGGCTATGATCGACGAGACGACCAAGCTGCTGGAGATTCAGTACAACCGCAACAACTTCGACGAAGAGACCACCGTGCAGATTCGTGAGCAAGTATGGCAACAAATGCTGCTCAACGAGTTGCTCAGCGCACAGGCAGAGGAGATCGGTCTGGCCGTTACCGACGAGGAGATCGACCAGATGATCGAGAAGAACAAGAGCAACCTGCCCGAGGAGTTCATCGAGAGCCGTGCATTCCGCATGAGCATCTACGTAGAGAACCTCCAACGCAAGTATCAAATGCTTGTGCAGAGCCTGATTCGTCCCAACTCGCTGGATGCTGAGTTTGCATACGAGGCACGCACCAACATGGCCAATGCACAGTACGTCATGGCGCCCTACTCCGCTATCGCAGACAGCACCATCGAGGTGAGCGACAGCGAGCTGAAAGCGCTGTACAACGAGCGCAAGCACCTCTTCAAGCAGAAACCCAACCGTGAGATCGCATACGTCCTCTTTGCAGACGCTCCTTCTAAGGAAGACTTCGCAGAGGCCGAAGCTGCCATGAAGGCTGCACAGCCCGCTTTCCAGAACAACGGTCTGGATACCCTGGAGTATATCAAGCGCGACATCGACCCCAAGACCGGTCTGATGTACGAGCAGGCAGAGTACTCGTCTGTTACCATTCCGGAGCAGTACAAGGACTTCGCTTTCGGTGCTACCGCTCAGCAGGGCGCTTACACCGACATCGAGTTTGCTGACGACACCTACGCTATGGCACGTATCGTTCGCTGCAACTATTTCACTTCCGACTCTGTGAAGTTCAAGCTCAGCATCGTTGGCGACACCACCGTTCCTGCACAGGAGCAGTGGGTACGCATGGAGGAGCTGCCCGACTTCATCAAGGATAGCGTCAACAAGACCCCGGTTGGTCAGCATTTCACGCTCAAGAACCAAAATCGTGAGGTAGCTTACCAGGTTGACTCGCTCACCACGCCAACCCGCAAGGTGGAACTGGCAGTGCTCAAGGTGGATGTACGTCCGTCGAGCAAGTCGCACAACGCTAACTACAACGTAGCTAAGCAGTTTGCCGTAAACAACAAGACCGAGGAAGAGTTCCGTGCCGCAGCAGAGAAGGACGGTCTGACCGTTCTGCCGCAGGCTAATCTGCTCTCTTCGGCCCACAATATCGGTCAGGTTCAGCAGAGCCGCGAGGTGGTTCGCTGGGCATTCCAGGCTGAGGACGAGGGTACGGTAAGTGACGTATTCGAGTGTGGCGATCAGTTCGTAGTAGCTGTACTGGTGGAGATCAACGAAGGCGACTACGCTTCGCTGGAGAAGGTAGCTCCGCAGCTCCGTCCGGAACTCATCAACCGCAAGAAAGCAGCTCAACTCACCGAGCAACTCGCCGGCAAGTCGCTGGCTGAGGCTGCTAAGATTGCTAAGGTTGAGGTGGCTCAGGCTGATAGCGTGACCCTGGCAAGTTATATGTTCGGCGCTGCCGGCGTAGAGCCTGCTGCACTGGGTACCGCGCTCGCACAAGCTGCCAACACCGTTAGCGCTCCCGTAGAGGGCAACCAAGGCGTCTTCGTCATCAAGACCACCGCTAAAATGAAAGCTCCGGGTGCTGAGAAATTCGATGCCAAGGCTGAGAAGCAAAGCCTGCAACAACGTTATATGTACGCTGCTTATCAGGCGCTGAATATCCTTGAGCGCAAAGCCGACATCAAGGACAATCGTGGCATGTTCTATTAATCGCGCACGCTATGCATACACGCCCGCGCGAATATAATAAGGAGAGTCTCCCTTATAGGGAACTCTCCTTTATGCTACAATTATGACAAAAAATAGTACTATATCTCCTTGGTTGTGGGTACCGACGCTCTATTTTACAGAAGGTATCCCTTATTTTCTGGTCAATAGCATCTCGGTGATGCTCTTTGCCAAGATGGGCGTGCCCAACGGTCAGTTGGCTTTTTTCACCACCCTGCTTTATTTTCCGTGGTTCTTGAAGGGACTATGGAGTCCGTTCGTAGATATCCTACGCACCAAGCGCTGGTGGATCATTGCCATGCAGGCATTGCTGACCGCACTGTGTATCCTGCTGACTATCACACTGCCCCACCCGGCCGCTGACACCATTGCTGCAAAGGCCACCACGGTCGGCACGTTCCGCTTCACGCTCATCCTGTTCATCATCGCCGCCTTTGCATCGGCTACCCACGACATAGCAGCCGACGGCTTCTATATGCTGGCGCACGACCGGAAGAGCCAAGCCGCCTTCGTCGGTATTCGTTCTACGTTCTACCGCATCGCAGCCGTCTTCTCACAGGGCGTACTCGTCTATATAGCCGGATACATTGAAAACAAAACCGGTAATATACCGCTCTCATGGCAAGTCACGCTGGGCGTCACGAGCGTCATCATGCTGCTCGTCACGCTCTACCACTCCTTCTTCCTGCCACGTACCGAAGCCGATTGTCCCCGTGAAGTGAAAGACTACCGCGGCGCTTTGCACGAACTGGGCGAGTCGTTCGCCACCTTCTTCACCAAGCCGGGTGTAGGACTGGCTATCGCCTTCATGCTGCTCTACCGTCTGAGCGAAGGCTTCCTGGTCAAGCTCTCGCAACCCTTCTTGGTGGATACGCGTGTCGCCTCCGTACGCGACGGGGTCATCCTGGGCGGCGGACTGGCTCTTAATACCGACACAGTCGGTCTGCTGTACGGCACCATAGGCGTCATCTTCCTGCTTTTAGGTGGCATTCTCGGCGGTATCTATATCGCCCAACGAGGTCTGAAACGCTCCATTTGGCTCATGGCCGCCGCACTGACCCTACCCAGTTTTGTCTATTGTTATCTGAGTATGGCGCAGCCCGAATCACTCTGGATCATCGGCACGGCCGTCAGCTTCGAGCAGTTCGGATACGGATTCGGTTTCACGGCCTATATGCTCTATATGATGCATTTCTCCGAGGGCAAATACAAGACTGCACACTACGCTATCTGCACGGCCTTTATGGCCCTGAGCATGATGATCCCCGGATTTGTAGCCGGATTTATTCAAGAATCAGTGGGTTACTCGGTTTTCTTCTGGATCGCCAATAGTTGCAGTATCACCACGTTCGCGGTAACGTACTTTGTGTGGAAAAGATTAGAGAACTAGTAGACTAGAAAGCTAGTAGACTAGTAAATTAGATAAAAAAGTAAATACTATGAACAAGCGAATCATTCCCGACGCAATTACCAGTTGCAACCTGCTGTGCGGTAGCATGGCTGTCTATATGGCAACGCAGTATGAGTTTCTATGGGCTTTTGGCTTGATCCTGGCCGGTGCCGTCTTTGATTTCTTCGACGGTCTCTCGGCACGTCTCTTGAAGGCACCCAGCCCGATAGGCATCCAACTCGACTCGCTGGCCGACGATATCACGTTTGGTCTTGCCCCCTCAATGTTGCTCTTCTGCTACCTCAAGCCCCTACTCGGCTGGTGGGCCGCTATAGCGCTGCTCATGGCCGCTTTCTCGGCGCTGCGACTGGCCAAATTCAATGTCGACGAACGCCAGCACGACTCCTTCATCGGACTCGCTACGCCGGCCAACGCCATCTTCTGGGGTGGTGTATGTGCCATGCCCTATGCGATGCTGGCCCACGACTGGATGGCTTGGGTACTGCTCGGTCTGTCGCTCGTGAGTTGCTATTTGCTCAACGCAGAGATTCCCTTCTTCAGCTTCAAGAGTTTCCGCAAGGATCGTCTGACCATCATCCTCTTCCTTTGCGGATGCCTCATCCTGATCGGCTTCTGCGTACTCAAGGCCTGCTTGGCACATCATATCGAGTTTGCGTTCTTCGCCGGCGCAGCCTGCATCATATGGTATGTTGCCCTCAACCTGCTCATGCTTTGCATGCCGAAGAAGAACTAACCATCTATCCCGCTACCCCATGAGAACACGCACCCTATTCATAGCCCTTTGTCTATCTGTCTCGCTGCTGGCGGACGAGATACCTGTCGGCTACTACGATGCCATCCAAGGCACACAAGACTCCGTCCTGAAATCGACGCTTAGCCTCATCGTTCGTGGCGGCACCCGATACGAATATGGTATCAACCAGTACCATAGCACCAACAACCCGCCGGAATGGGTAGCCGGCGACCTGAAAGCCTATGGCACCTGGCAGGCCTTGCCCTTCACCGATCGCAAAGCGGGAGGCGTCGTGTGGGATATGTACTCCAACTGCGTACGCTACTATCCGAACAAACTCGGCGACTCCGGCTGTTCGCTCAATATCGAGCACTGCCTGCCTAAGAGTTGGTGGGGAGGAACAGTCAACGAAGCCTACAAGGACCTCTACAACCTCAATCCCTCCGACCAACGCGCCAATAGCCAAAAGAGCAACTACCCGCCCGGCCATGTGAAAAACGCTGATAAGTTCGACAATGGTTCGTTCCGCATCGCCAAGGCCAACACCTCCGGCTATGGATATATCTGTTGGGAACCCGCGCCGGAATACCGAGGCGATTTTGCACGCACCTATTTCTATATGGCTACAGCCTACGAGTACCTCAAATGGACCGCCTATCCGCAGTTTATAAGCGACGCAACCTACCTCATGTTCTCCGACTCGATTCAGCAGGTACTGCTCGACTGGCATCGCGCCGATCCCGTCAGCGAGAAAGAGCTGTGCCGTGCCGACCAGATATCTTCTATTCAGGGCAACCGCAACCCCTACATCGACTACCCGGAACTCGTGGAATATATCTGGGGCGACCAAAAAGGTCAGGCGGTGGACCTCAATACCCTCACTTGCGCTTTTGCTACCGGCTTCTGTCCGGACGACATGGGCGAACCCGAGCCCCAGATCTACGATACGCTGATCAACCTGCCGGCCATCACCGCGGCGCTGGTCAACGCCATACCGGGAGGAAGCGCCAACAGCGGTATTCAATCCAACGGCAACGCGTCCATCACCATGGGTAAATCCTCGACCGATGGGGAGATCAGTTTCAGCGGCTTGCAGTTGACCGACTCCGCCATCTTGGCTTTCCGCGCCTCGCCCTACAATAGTGCGACCAGCATGCAACTGGAAATCTATCTGAATGAGACGCTGGATACAACCATCCTGGTAAACGTACAACAAGAGACACGTCATGAGGTGCGCTATCGCATCCCCGTTCCGGCCGAAACTACGAGTATTCGTATCCTGTCCGTGGGAGGTGGCACGTCCAAGCGTGCATGCATGCAGGAACTGTATCTGCTCACGCCCAAACAGAATACAACGGGCATCACTGCACCCTCTTCCTCACCAACCGACGCCAGCAAGCAGCTACGCGACGGAACGGTTGTTATCCTACGAAATAACGCCGTTTATACCCCTTTAGGGCAACAAATCCGCTGAAAACGTCATTTTTTACACATTTTCCGCGAGAATGTGCACGCGCGCGTAAGGAAAAATTTGTAATTTTGCAGTCGTTATTGGATACACTGCAAATACACATAACTTTTTTTAACCAATATGAAAAAACAACTACTTAATTTGCTTCTCCTCGGAATGCTGACCACCCTCTCCATAGGGGCGAAAGCAGACACCGTTGTGGAAGGACAATCCACGGAAGGCAAGGACTTCTGGGTAACGTTTATGCGAGCCGATCAGAATGATCACAGTGACGCAACCGACAAAGCTGTAACATTGGCGCTCACCGTCTCTGCCAAAGAGGAGTGTGATGTTACGTTCACCAACCCCAACACCAACGAGACCGTAAACGAGCACCTCACTGCCGGCGAGATCAAGGAGGTGGATTTCTACACCGGTGACGCCGGCGACCTGGCTCGTACGCGTACCGACGCCCAGAAAGCAACGATCACCTGCTACACCTACTACCCCGACTCGGTTGACAATTGTGCCATCCACGTAGAGGCCACAGCCGCTATCTCGGTTTTCGCCAGCAACCGTCGTTCGAAATCATTCGACGCCACCAACGTGCTGCCTACCGCTTCGCTGCTTGATGAGTACCTGATTCAGACCATCGCTCCGTCCGACCATGGCGGTTCGCCGCAGGGTACGCATTTCTGCATCATCGCCACGGAAGACAATACGGTAGTTGACTACTGCCCCACGGTAGAATTGCAATGTATCAAAGATGCCAAGAGCGCATATGACTTTACAGGCGGCGTTGGACTAACTCCGGAGCAGATCGCTTTGGCCAACTGGCAAGTAGGCGACACACTGCATACACCGGTCCTGAACAAAGGCCAAGTATATTACATCTGGACAGGCAACTATAGCGGCGCTTCGGCCGACTTATCCGGTACATGGGTCAAGGCACGCGCTAATAAGAAGATCGCTGTCTTCCAGGGTGCGCCCCATACCAACCTGCCCGACCAGGTGCGCGACCGCGACCACCTCTTCTCCCAAGCTATGCCCGTACAGTATTGGGGTAACACCTTCGTCATCACCTCTTCGCTTACGCGCGGACGTGACATCATTCGCGTCATGGCTCGCGAGGATGGTACCGAGGTGTTCATCAACGGCGAACTGAAGCACACCTTCAACTTCTCCAGCGACCCCAAACGTACGTTCGAATTCCAAATCGGTGAGACAAACGTCTATTGCTCCGATAAGAACCACAAGGGCAACCTCTCCGCCCCGCTGGTAGCCGACAGCAGTTGTTACATCACGACCTCTTGCCCCGCTGCCACCCACCTCTTCATGGTAAGTAACACCTACGACAGCAAGATCAACGACGTAGAATCTACCGGCAAGGGTGACCCCGCTATGGTTTGGGTCAACCCCATCGAGCAACGTATCAACGACATCACGTTTGCTACCTACGGTTCGTCCAATACCCACTACTTCAACGTAGTGACCGACCAGGCCGGCGTAGCTTCCATGAAGCTCGACGGCGTGGATATTTCCGCCGACTTCCACCCCGTAAGCGGTAGTAACAATGCATGGTGGTTCGCACGTAAGAACATTACGTACGCTACCCACCGTCTGACCGGCAACACCGGCTTCATCGCCCATGTTTACGGCTACGGTGACAAGGAGTCCTACGGCTACTCTGCCGGAGGTGCTACCAAGCCGCTCACGCAGTTTATCACCATCAACGGACAAATCTTCAGCCCGGATACCGAGAACACGCTCTGCGGTGAGGATACCATCAAGTTTGCTTGCCATCCGGACTATGAATACAATAAGATCGAATGGTATTTCGGCGACGGCCAGAGCGACCTGACCAACAAAGACTCCGTGCCCCACTACTACGCTAACTCCGGTGTCTACAACGCCTACGTACTCATCTATCGTGAGAGTAGCAACCTCTGCGCCGGACAGAACGCCATCGATAGTATTCCTATCAAGGTCACCATCGGACGCTACCAGTTCTCTATCGACAACATTGAGATCCCCTGCCCCGAAGACGGCAAGGCGTATATCGGTAAGGTATACTACAGCAACGAAGGCAAGGTCAACCTCCACGGTGACAACGTGACCATCGAGTTCGATGCTGCAGCTAAAGCAGCCGGCTTCAAGGATTCGGAGTTGGTCATCAACGATGACTACTTCCAGATTACCATTCCTTCCGGCGCAGTGCCCGACACCTATTATGGTATCCACCTCGTCATCACATCTGAGTGCGGCGGTGCAGACACCACAATGCGCTTCATGGTCAGCTACGACAACGACGTCATAGACCAACGCTATGACGATGTACTCGGTCTTAAGACCGCATCCTTCACCGGCAAGACCCTGAGCGACTTCCAGTGGTATCGCACTTCGGACAGCACCGCTATCCCCGGACAAGTATCTGCCGTACTCAACTTCTACGACATCCCCTATGGCGGTGACATTGACGAAACCTACTACGTATGCTTCACCATCAACAAGGGACAAACATCCGAAGTCCAGACATGCGCTTGCGCCAAGGCATTCAATACCAACGGACAGCAACACCAGTTCGCTCCCGACTCCGTCGGAGGCCTGACCATCACAGCCACCTACTCCATCCTGGCCGGCGACAAGGTATTTGTCAATGCCAACTACGGCGGCAAGTCCGATATCGAATGCTACGCACAGTGGATCACACCCAACGGCAAAGTTTACCAAGACCTGCAGTTCACCATCCCCGATGGCGGTTGCACGATCGATACGCCCAAGGAGACCGGTCTTTACCTGCTGCGTGTTTACACCGACGGCAAGAGCCGCAGCTTTAAGATTTTGATTCAATAACTCGTAGCATAGGAGATTAACACAATGAAAAAGTACATTCATATTTTCGTATTAGCCGCTTTTCTGCTCAGTCTTTCTATGCCGGTAGTGGCTACTTCCGCCAACGCTGCAACCGCTGTAGCGGCTGCTCCTAACAACAAGGACAAAGCCAAAGCAAAACAACAAGCCGAGAAGGCTAAACAGCAAGCTAAAAAGGAAAAAGAGAAAGCTAAGAAGGCCAAAGAGAAGGCAAAACAACAAGCCGAGAAGGCCAAAGCGCAAGAGAAAAAGCGTCAAGAGGTTGAGAAGAAGCGTCAGGACGCAGAGAAGAAGCGCAACAAGCAAGCCGAGGCTCGCCAGAAAGAAATCGATAAGAAAGCTGCTGAGAAACAGCGTATCATCGACGAGCGCAACAAGGAGATCCAGAAGCGCGAGGCCGCTGAACAGGCACACGATGAGGCCGTACGTCGTCGCTGGGAGCGCAGCCAACGCGAGCAGCCCAAGCACTTGTTTAACGTGAGTCTGCGTGCAGGCTATGCAGCCCTCATGGATAAGATTGATCCTACCGCTGACGGTACGTTCTGGGGTGCCGGAACGCTCAACCAGGACAACGCCCTCCAGCAACTCATCGGTGGACCCGGTGCAGGACTTCGCCTGGGCTACGAGTTGGAATACAAGAAATTCCGCTTCGAAACCGGTATCGACTTCGACTATTTCAACTCCACATCCAAATACGGCTTCACGGCTACGCGCCAGGATCTGAACTATTCGGGTACTACCTACAGCTACCTCTTTGACAACATGCGCGAGATGCGTCACGCCGGCTACGTAGGTATCCCCCTCATGTTCGGTGCACAGTTCAACCGCTTCTATTTCCTCATCGGTCCCAAGGTTTGCTACGGCTTCACGCTCGGCAACTACAGCCAGAAAGGACAATACGATATCACGGTCAACGATCCGTCGCTGCTCGAACCATACGGTATGGGCATCCACGACCTGCCCGCTGCCTCCAGCGAACAAGCTCCTATTAAATTTAGCGCACCCGACGTACGCGCGTGCGTAGAAATAGGTATCGACCTCGACGATTGGCTCCACAAGGATGCTGATCCCAAGGACAAGAAGCGCCAGAAAGTGAAAGAAGGTGAGCGTCAACCATTCGGAAAAGAGTATATCCACTACAAGTTGGGCATCTTCGCTGAATACGGTGTGCTCAACACCAACGCTACCCCCGCTGCACGTCCTGTTGAGTTCGCTACCAACAGCTACACCGTACAGAAAACCAACACCATGCTCGCTATGAATGGCAATACCCGCCTCAACACCCTATTTGTCGGAGCGCGCTTTGCCATCCAGTTCCAGGTACCGGGTCGCGAGCCCGAGATGCCGTCGTCGTATGCCGACATCCGCATCATCAACGATGAGACAGGCGAGCCGATCCCCAACGCCGTGATCAATATCTCCGACGTGCAAACCGAGAAGACCGTGCTGCGCAACAAGAAACTAGGTAAGGGTACGATCAGCCATAAGTCCAAATTCGGAAGCTACTCCGTCATGGCTAACGCTGAGAACTACTTCCCCAATACTACGATCTACACCATCGATTCGATCGGTCACCTGCCCGTGGACCTGCGACTCACGCCGAAGCCCGTCTTCCGCGTTACCGTTGCCGACGGTGAGAGCCATACACCGCTCATGGCTACCGTCCAAATTCGCAAGAAAGGTACCGACGAGAACCGCTATAGCCTGAATACCGACTCCGTCAGTGGTGGTAGCAGCCAGTTGCTGGCTGACAGCGTCTCCTACACGATTCATATCGAGCAATTCGGCTACGAACCGTACGACGGCGTCATCACCAACCTCGGCGATAGCATGCATATCGACCTCACGCCGATCAAGCAGGAGGTATTCATCCTTAAGAACATGTTCTTCGCTACCAACAAGACACGTATCCTGCCCACCTCCGAGGAAGAGCTCAACGGTTTGGCTAACTACCTCGAGCGCCATCCCGAGATACGCATCAAGATCGTCGGCCATACCGATAGCGTAGGTAAGGACGAGGCAAACCAGAAGCTGTCCGAAGGACGTGCCGAAGCGGTCATGAAAGACCTCATCAAGCGCGGTATCGATCCGTCACGACTCGAAGCAGAAGGACGAGGTGAGACCGAACCGATCGACACCAACGATACCGAGGAAGGTCGCCAGAACAACCGCCGCGTAGAGATACACATACTGTAACATAAGTGTCCGGTCAGAGTTCACGCAAATCTTAACAAAAGTACACCTTTGAACGAGACCATCACGGGACCATCTCCCGAGAAGAGAACTTTGACATTAAAAACAGTAAACTTTTGAGAATCCAAAATATGAAACATTTTGTTAAATCATTATTGATTGTAGCATGTTGCATCGCCACTACCCTGCCTGCGTGGAGTCAAGCCTCCACGCAAGGCAAGGAGTTCTGGGTTAGTTCTACCCTGGTATGCTCGCCTGACAAGGCTACCCCTGCGCCCTACATCGCTATCTCGGCTGAGAAAGCATGTACGGTCAACATCCAGGGTGGACTGAACAATGCCATCAACATCACCCAGCAGGTGGCAGCCGGTTCATGGAACGAGTTCGGCAATGGTACTACGTCTCAGACGAATCCTAACCAAGGTATGATAAAAGTGCCAATGGATGCCAGCAAGTGGTATCCTACCGCGATGAGCAATGCCAACAATGTGTCCACGCTGGCAGGACAGAAAAACATGTACGGACTCCACATCACGGCGACCGAGAATATATCTGTCTATGTCATCCTGAGTTCGCTCCACTCCATGGACGCCAGCAACATTCTGCCTCTTACCGCCCTCGGTAGCGAGTACTACACCCAGGACTACTGGTCAAAGGTGAAGAGCGACTTCGCAGACGCTGTAGGTCTGACCACGATTCTTGGTACGGAGGACAACACTACCATCGACATCATTCCTAATGGAGACACCTTCGACGGACATCTGAGCGGACAACTCTACACCATCACCCTCAACCAGGGAGAGACCTACTATATGGTCACCAAGAAGGGCGATCGTCTGGCCGGTACCCATATCACAGCGCGTCAGGACAAGAAGATAGCCGTTTACTGCGGTGTACCGATTACCAACATACCTACCGGTATCGCAGCCCGTGACTGTTTGTTCGAGCAGCCTATGCCCGTGGAGTATTGGGGTACCCAGTTTATCGCTACCCGCTCGCTGGAGAAGAACGGAAACCTCATCGGTATCACCGCTACCCAACGCGGTACCGAGATCAAAGTGGACGGCTACACCCAAGCTACTATCAACGAAGGTGAGACCTACTACATCATGCTCCAGAGCGCCGGTGATCCTAACGGCAACAAACCCGGCGATAGCCCCATCGACCTGGTCGTAACAGCCGATGCCGCTTATATCGAGACCAGTTGTCCGTGTGCCGTGTATAACTACGATACCGGTAACTCCTATAAGGGTAAGACCACCGATGAGATCGTAGGCGGAAAAGGCGACCCGTCCTCGGTATGGGTATCACCTATCCAGCAGAAGATTAACAAGATCACTTTCGGTACGTGTTATACCGACAAGACCAAGGATCACTTCCTCAATGTCGTGACCGAAACAGCTACGTGCCAAAACACTAAACTCATTGCGCTCTATGGTGCCACCCAATTGGACAAGACCAGTTTGCTCGTTTGGACGCCCGTTCCCGGAAATCCAACCTACTCTTACGCGCGCACACAAATTGGCAATGATGGAAGTAAGAACTTCAACGTCTTCCGCCTGGAGAATAGCAAGGGCTTCACGGCCACCGTATATGGTAACGGAGAAGATGAATCGTACGCCTACTCTGCCGGTTCGGCAGCCGTAGAACAGGGTGTCAACGTCAATGGTGAGACCTTCACCAATGGCCATATTAGCGACTCCCGCTTCTGTATCGGCTCCGAAATGCTTTTCGATGCTAAGGTGGGTACCGACGAGATTACCCGCGTAGATTGGAACTTCGGCGATGGTATCACGTCATACAACTCCACCCCGACCATCAACCACCCCTACACCGTTCCCGGCTGGTACGACGTAGAAGCTGACCTGTATGGTCACCAGGTCTGCACCGAAGAAGACAATAAATACCTGGGCAAGGTGAAGTTCTCCTTCCGCATCGTACGCCCCGACACCGTACGCCATCAGCGTTATGAGTGCGTAGCCGAAGACTATAGCGGCGAGATGGGACGCACCGATACCACCACCTTCGACTGCGACTCCGTCGTCATCACCGGTGTGGAGTACGGACGTGAGTCCAGCTATAGCTACGACCTCACCGTACAAGATGGCTGCACCCTCAATGGTCAGTGGTACGACATGTCACAAGAAGTCACCTGGATTGCACCGCGCAAGAACGCACAACGCTGCGACTCTACCGTCACCTGCAACCTGCGTGTACTCCATTGCCTCGATCTGGACATTCCTAACCGTCCTGAGCAGCAACATATCTGTCCGGGCGAAGCATACGACCTGCCCTACATCTACTACAAGGGTGATATTGGCGAAGCCCACTTCATCTGCGGACAAACCGACAAGATCGTGACCCTGTCCAACGGCTATATTGTACTGCCTACCCAGGACCTCAAACCGGGTGTCTATAAGGCACGTATCACCGTTCAGGACACCATCTGCGATCGTACGCTCGAGTACCCCATCGATCTGAGCGTGTACTACCCCAGCGATATTTTCAAGTACAAGTTCAACAACGTACTGGCTGTTTACAACAAGCAGAACAACGGTGGCTATGATTTCACCGCTTATCAATGGTATCGCAACGGACAGCCTATCGAGGGCGCTACCTCATCGGTTTACCACGTTGACTCTACGTTCACCCTGGGCGACATCTACTTCGTCATGCTCACACGCGCTGACGGACTCACGATCCCATCCTGCCCGCAGACCATCAGCAACGTGCCCGACTACGACGAACATACCAGCGGCGCTCCTGCACGCAAGGAGATCATCAACCAGCGTATGTATATCTATATCGAAAACCGCGTTTACGACTCGCACGGTCAACGCATCAAATAATGAATCACGGATTAGTGAATCTAATTATAGAATTCGTTAATTTTGAATTTTGAAATAGTGAATTAGAGAATTCATGAAATCCTTGTTCAAACAGAATGCTGTTTTTCTAACGCTAAGCCTATTGCTCGCACTGAGCTTAGGCTTAGCGCTTATCTATATCCCTAAGGGCGAACTCCACCTGCTGCTCTGCGACCGTCACACGCACGCGCGCGATATATTTTATAGGTATTATACCACCCTCGCCGAGTGGCTACCCTACGTCATCTGCGTGGCTCTGCTGCTCTTCACCAAGATCGGACACGGCGTTTTTGCCTCTACCGCCATGCTCCTCTCCACACTCCTTACGCAGGTCTGCAAACATATCGTCAATGCCCCGCGACCCGTTACCTGGTTTACCGAGCACTTCCAGGACATCCAACTACCCCTCGTAGACGGCGTACACATGAACCTCTGGTACTCCTTCCCCTCCGGACATACCACCTCCTTCTTCGCCATGACCCTCGCCGTCTGCATCCTTATAACAAAAAATCTATCAGCGAAGCGGTCCTATAGCGTCAGCGGTCATACAGCGGAGCGGTCATACAGCACGAGCGGTCTTACAGCGGAGCGGTCATACAGCGATAGCGGTCATATAGCAAAGCGGTCATACAGCGATAGCGGTCATACAGCGGAGCGGTCCTATAGCGTCAGCGGTCATACAGCGGAGCGGTCCTACAGCACAAGCGGTCTTACAGCGATAGCGGTCCAGTTGCTGCTCTTTATAGCAGCAACCCTCGGTGCCTACAGCCGCATCTATCTGAGTCAGCATTTTGCGATGGACGTATTTGCCGGTCTCCTCGTCGGCATACTCTCTACACTCGCCGCATACGCCATTTTTTACCGTTTTCAGGACAAAAAATGGTACAATTATCGCCTTTTTCAAAAAAAATGAGGGGTAAAGTGCATTTTTTTGCAAAAAAATTTGCACATGTCAGAAAAAAGCTGTACCTTTGCACTCGCTTTTGAAAAACAAGGCACATTTGAGGCAACTCTCGGGCGTTTAGCTCAGCTGGTTTAGAGCATCTGCCTTACAAGCAGAGGGTCTGCGGTTCGAATCCGTAAACGCCCACAACATTTGAGAAAAGGACATCGTAAGATGTTCTTTTTTCTATATATAGGTATCGGCAAATTTATTTGTAAAGATGCCTCTCCCCCGAGGCGGGAGAGCCCGCTGCACAAAAAAGAGGAAAGCATTTACCTTCCTCTTTTGAGCCACTGGGCGGACTCGAAAATTGCTGCCCCGCTGCAATAATCGACAAAACGCAGTGGAGGAGAACCCCGAGGCGGGAGAGTCCCCTGCACAAAAAAGAGGAAGACATTTACCTTCCTCTTTTGAGCCACTGGGCGGACTCGAAAATTGCTGCCCCGCTGCAATAATCGACAAAACGCAGTGGAGGAGAACCCCGAGGCGGGAGAGTCCGCTGCACAAAAAAGAGGAAGGCATTCACCTTCCTCTTTTGAGCCACTGGGCGGACTCGAACCGCCGACCCACGCATTACGAATGCGTTGCTCTACCAACTGAGCCACAGTGGCAACATTACTCTCTCGAGCGCGAAACCGGGTGCAAAATTACTGCTTTTTTTTGACATACGCAAATATTTTTGCATTTTTTTTGTATATATGGTATAATTTTTGTACCTTTGCAGGCGAAAACACATAATTATGCATCGAAAGCTGCTCTTTTTATACTGTCTCATGCTTGCGCTCGGGCTACATGCCCAGGTGCATACCGGCACGTTTGATCCGGATATCAAGACCCTGAAAGCCGAGCGCGTGAGTTCCCCTACCCTGGAGCGTCCGTTCTTGGTGCTTCAGGACGGTACTATCGACGGATCCGATCCGGAGAACACGCTTCATATATCTTTCGACGAACTCAGCCACGATGTCCACATGTACTCCTACACCGTCCTTCATTGCAATCATGACGGCCAGCCCAGCAATATTAACAGCACCGAGTACCTGCGCGGTTTTACCACAGCCGATATTACCGACTACATGCATTCCATCAATACCGCCATCGAATATACCCACTATCAGTTCGATTTCCCCAACGCGGATATGCAGCTGACCGCCGGCGGACGCTACAGACTGCTTATATACGAGGACAACGATCCGTCACGCCAAGTGGCTATGATTGATTTTGTGGTTGTAGAACCCCTTGCGGAGATCCGGCCCACCCTACGTTATAACACCCAGCTGGAGATCAACGGACGCTTCCAGCAGTTGGACATCGACGTCAATCTGACGCAACTGGGCGTACGCGATCCCAACGAATACATCCTTGTCGTAGAGCAAAACAACCGCCTTGACAACTCTGTCACGCTCCGTCAGCCCACTTTTGTGCAGGGCGATGTGCTCCGCTATCAAAACCAGCAAGCGCTGATCTTCGAGGGCGGCAACGAATACCGCCACCTCGACTGTTTCTCCACGTATCTGGCCGGCGCGAATATCGACCGTATTACCTATATGAACGGCGCCTACCATGCCCTGCTCTTCCCCGATGAGCAGCGCACCAACAATGAGCTATACATCCATGAGTTCGACTCCGACGGACAATTCATCGTCAATGCCGAGCGCACCCAAGATGTAGATACCGAAGCCGAATATATGTGGGTTCACTGGAGGCTACCTATGAAGTTCCGCATGGACGGCACATTCTATGTAGGTGGAGACGTCTTTGAGAATAGAATCGACCGAAGCAACATGATGAGCTACGACAGCGAACATGAGTGCTATTACCTCACCGCATTACTCAAACAAGGCGGCTACGACTACCAATATTGGTTTATTCCTGGCACAAAAAAGGCTGCCACTACGCAGATGAGCGAGGGCAGCCATTGGGAAACGCAGAACAGTTATACAATCTGCGTCTATTATCGTCCGTTCGGCAGCCGCTACGACCGCCTGGTCGGACTGAAACAAATCTAGGGTTTTACACGCAGTTTTTGTCCCGGATGGATCACCGACTTGTCGGTCAGTTTATTCCACTTACGGAGTTGATCTATCGTAATATTATTCTTCTTGGCGATTGACCATTGGCTGTCGCCATTCTTCACCGTGTACCATCTCGCAGCTTCTGCTTTCTTCTTGGCTTCCTCTGCCTTCTTGCGTGCCAACTCCTCTTGATGTTTCTTCTTGGCAGCAGCTTCTGCTTCAGCCTTCTTCTTAGCCGCAGCCTCTGCTTTCTTCTTGGCTGCTAACTCTCGTTCGGCCTTTTCCTTAGCGGCTTTCTCCCTGGCAGCTTTTTCCTGGGCAGCCTTCTCCTTAGCTGCCTTCTCTTGGGCGATACGCTCTGCCTCGGCCTTCTCTTGAGCGGCCTTTTCCTGGGCAGCCTTCTCCTGAGCCGTTTTCTCTTGCGCTACCAATCGATCAGCCTCAGCCTTATCCTGCGCAGGCTTCTCTTGCGGCACAGCGGCCTCTGTCTTAGCAACAGGCTGCTGCTTTACCGTATCCTTCTTTGCTTCCGGAGTTACTGCAGGGGTCTCCTTCTCTTTCTTCGTCTCCGGACGTTTGCCATCCTTGATAGTGATCGGATCGATCTTTACCGAACCGGATTTCAGTCCCTTGTATGCAGAAGGTAACAACGCACGCACATCAAAGGTCTCGTGACGTGTACGCTTCTTATTCGAGTGCTTGAAGAGCCACTCGTACGTATCGTTAAGATAGAACATACGGGCCAGCATAGCATGGTTCACAGAGTCCAGACGATCATACTTGGTCAAGCGCTCCGAACCACCGGCGGCCAGGATACCCAGGTTCACCTTGTCGGAGTTCTCCACCGGTACT
>Ga0247611_10002141_pt1 | contig 33041 bp, 22 predicted proteins | sample 177DNAGHGhighgp2_FD_192422 | JGI IMG/M metagenome (GOLD analysis project Ga0247611, IMG submission 192422) | Sheep rumen microbial communities from Palmerston North, Manawatu-Wanganui, New Zealand - 1770 DNA GHGhigh gp2 | ecosystem: Host-associated > Mammals > Digestive system > Stomach > Rumen... | reverse complement strand
CCAGGAGTTCAAGGCGTTTTTGCGGTCGCGGCTGACGGCAAAAACGGCGCGGGAGGGGAGCGCATCTACGCTGCAGGCGGACTTGACCGACACGTAAATACCTTTGTCCGAAAGAGCTTTCTGGAAAATGTTCCCGCGGACTCCCGCGACACTCAGGTTCAAAATGTGCGGAACAGCGTCTGCGGGCGAATTGATGCGGACTTTCGGATAGCCGCAGAGTTTTTCTTGCAAAATCTTTCGCAGCTCCTTGACGCGGGCAAATCGTTCTTCGAAATGCTCCACGGCAAGCGACAGTGCCGTTTCGAGGGATGCGTCCAACGCGAGTGTCGGAGTGCCGCTGCGGTAAATGGTGGTGCTTGCTCCGCCGTAAATGAGCGGTTCCATGGCGATTCCGCTTTTCTTGTACAAAAGCCCGCTGCCCGAAAGCCCGTAGAACTTGTGCGCGCCGATGCTTGCCGTGTCTGCCAAATTCAGGTTTATAGGCGTTTTGCCGATGGCCTGCGTTGCATCCACGTGAAGGCTGCAGCTCGGGAACTCGCGGACAATTTTGCTGATGGCTTCCAGCGGTTGTACCGTCCCGAGTTCGCTATCGACCGCGTTCACCGTCACAAGCACCGTATCTTTGCGGAGCAGGCTTCGCAAGTCTTCCAGGTCGATTTTTCCGTCGGTGCCGATTTTTACCATCTCTATTTCGTAGCCCGCTTCTTGCAGAGCCGTGAGCGTGGCGCTTACCGAAGAATGTTCCAGCGGGTTCGTGATGATGTGCTTGCCCACATGGCGCTTGGCCTGGACGATGCCACGGATGGCGGTGTTGTTGCTTTCGCTTGCGCCCGAGGTGTAAATGATTTCGTCGGGGTTTACGCCCAAAAGTTTCGCGATGGAATCGGTCACTTGGGCGAGGAAAGCTTTTGCCGCACGCCCTGCTTCGTGATTCGAATTGGCGTTGCCTATAAACCTGCGTTCAATTTCGTAGAATCGTTGCAAGGCTTCTTCGCATGCCGGGGTATTTGCCGTGTAGTCGAAATAGGACATAACTAGCAAAAAGATAGAAAAATGGGAGGGACCTTCTGCGTTTAAATGAACTCGGCAAAGTCCTTGATGTGGCCGGCAGTGTAACGCGGCTCTAGTGGGAGCAAGTTTTCCGCTTTGCCGAAGCCTTCGAAAAGCGTGATGCAGTCGATGCCTGCGTTCTTTGCGGCGAGAACATCGGGCGTGTCATCGCCAATCATTACGGCTTTTTCGGGGGCGATTCCCGTTTGGCGGAGAATCTCGAAAATTCCGGCGGGGCTTGGCTTGCGTTCGGGCGTGGTGTCGCCGCAGAGGTATGTTGCGAATGAATTTTCGAGTCCGAATTTTGCGAGAATTTTTTGGGAGGGAGCAACGGGCTTGTTCGTGAGCATGGCCGCGCATCTCACTTTGGCGCTTTTTGTCGCGACGCAGTTTACGGGCTGCGCACCATTCTTGTCACATTCCGCGTAGTCCTCATTACGATTGAAATTTTCCGCGCGGTTTGAAATTCGTTGCAGTAGTTCCACGACGCCTTCGTACGGTTCTGTATTTTCGGTGCAATGCTCCCAGTAAAAATCTGAATAAACTTTGTGAATCTCTTTGATGCTCTCTTCGCTGTAGCCTTCGCGTTCTAGTTCGGCGGCGACTTTTTCCATGTCGCGGGTGATTGCGACGGGAATGAAATTTGCGGCGACTGCCCGGCGGATCAAGTTCATGGAACCGTTCCCGATGAATGTCCGCACGTCATCGTTCGAATGTGTGTGCAGACCAAATTGCTTCATGGCGTAGTTTACGGCGGGGGCCAAATCGCCAAGCGTGTTGAATAGCGTGCCGTCCAAATCGAAAATGAACAGTTCCTTTTGTGCAAGCAATGCTTTGAGTTCGTCGCGTGGAGTCATGGCGCCAAATGTAAAAATTGCTTGCCGTTATTTTTTTTTGTAGATTCCGTAAAGTAAGGGGATTCCCCATCAAGTGGGGAATGACAGTGCGAGGTGAGGATGACGGCGAAGCGTTAACAAACATGCAATGACCAATAACTAGTAACTAGTAACTGATAACTGATATCTGATATCTAATATCAAAAAAAAACATATTTGCTATATTCATACTATGATGTCTAAAATTTTCAAATCTCTTTTTGTGGCGGCTCTCGCATTTTCAGCGACAGCCATGGCCGATGATGTTATCCGTTTCGTTCCTGACCCATATCCGATTGGCTATGCGGACCAGGGGGATGTCAAGCATATTGTCATCAAGGGCGCCAATGTTACGAATAAAGAAATTACGGTTGAAAACGTGATTGGCCAGGGCGTTGGCATGTCGAACTTCAAGTTTCCGGCGAAGATCGCTCCGAATGCTCCGGTGACGATTGAATTTGACATGGATTTTGCGGGCATGGACGGTCAAATCAATCCAGTCGTGGTGATTATCGACAATCAGGGAAATCCGTATCCGGCGCAGCTCGATGGCTATGTGAAGAATCCGATTTTCTTTGGCGAAAAGATGTTCGATGCCGGCTATTATACGTCGAACGAGAAACGAGAATGGACGTTCTACGTGTGGGGAACCGACAAGAAGGAACGCCCGGATTTGGCTCTTGACGAAGAAGCTCAAAAGGAGTTTTCCATCAAGACGAAAAACGTGATGCTCAATGTCGATAAGATGGACCAGATTAAGGAAGGCGGCAAGGTTCCTGGCCTCAAGGTGACGCTTTCGACGAAGGGGCTTTCTCGCACGGGTTGGGAACTCAAGCAGAAGAGCCTTCGCAAGATTGTTGGCTTCAAGAGCAAGAAGTTCCCGAAGGCGACTCCCGAAGTGCTGATTGTCGGTTACTGGAAGGACTAGTGCTGGCGGAATGGGCTAATTTTTGTTTTTTTCGCGCAATTGCCTTGAAAAAAGACCGTGGTTTAACTAACTTTGGCATACTCTTGTAAGAGACCTCGGGATGTAGCTCAGCCTGGTAGAGCGCTTGAATGGGGTTCAAGAGGTCGCTGATTCGAATTCAGTCATCCCGACTAAAAAGACTCGTCATTGACGAGTCTTTTTTGCAAAGTTGATCTTCGCGACGTTACTGTTGCAGAGTTGCTGGATTTTTCTGGGCGGCAATTTCTTTGTACAAAGTGAGCTGCCGCTTGAAGCAGTCGTTCCAGCTGAACTTTTCGGCGTATTGCCGAGCCTTGATTTTCTTGTCTGTAAGGTCGGAATGGTATAGTTCGACAATGGCGTCTGCCAAAGCTTCGGGCGTGCGTTCCTTGAGGATAGTGCCTGCACCCGATTCCGTGACGTGTTCGTAGGCGGCTCCAGCAGCGGCTCCGACGAGAGCATTTCCGCTGGCCATACTTTCCAAGATTGAAAGCCCGAACGTTTCCCAGCCGGAGAGGGCAAGCCCTATATCGACGCTGGCGTAATAGCGGGCCATCTCGTCGATGGAATTCACGAATCCGATGTAGCTCACGTGCTTGTATTTCTCGGCGGCGGCCTTCACGAGCGGGAGACTCGGGCCTGTGCCTGCAAAGACGATTGATGGTTCGTGTCCAAGTTTTTGCGTCAGGATGTCGTAGGCTCCGAGTACGAGGTCGATGCCTTTTTCGTTGCAGTGCCTGTGCGGGAAGAATATCGTGAGGCGGTCCGGTTCGCCGTCCTTGAGTTCCTTGACGAGCGCTTCGTCGCGGCGGCTGGGCGTGAACGTCTCGATGTCGCAGCCGAGCGGAATCCAGCGCGGGTCGGGCAGCCCGTTCTTCTTGAGTCGTGCCATGGCTTCTTTGGATGAAGCTTGTACGCAGTCAAAACCTTTAAATTCCTTCTTGGCGTACTTGAAGGCGAGCTTGCGGAAAAACGTTCCTGCACCTGCTCCGAGTTTTTTGGCGACAGGGCGGCCTACGTAGGTGACCGGGAAGTCAGCGTGCCAAAAGCTGAACAGTGCTGCGTTCGGGACGATTTTCTTGGCGATGTGTCGCACGGCCGAGGGCAAAATGTACGGTGAGCCGACTTCAATTACGTCGGGCTTGTATTTTTCGAGTATGGGGCGGATTTGCTTGGGCTTCCACATAAAGCGGTATTCCCAGTTCCCCGGGAAGCGGAACGCCTTCACATGCTCTATAATCAGTCCATCGCTCTTTCGTTCCGTATAGGTTTCCGAAGACGGCATGACGAAAACTGAAAGGACTTCGCTTTGGCGCTCGTAGAACGCCATCTTTTGCAAGTGGTAGCGTCGGACTCCGCCGCCAGACGGACTCCAGAAGTTGTTAAAATCGACAATGGTAAACATTAAGCTTCTTGCATGCGGCTAGATTGAGGGTCCGCCAAGATGCTGCCTTCATAGATGTGACTCGTTCCTAGACGCTTGGAATCAACGGTGAGAGTCAGGTTGTCGCCGTTTGAGGTGAGCCAGTAGATGGCGTCGGAATCGCGGAGATAAGCCCTTGGACCCAAAAGTCCCATGTTGGGGGAGTCTATCAGTTCGCCTCCGAGGAATATGGGGATGTCGAGAGCCTTGTATAAATCAAGCATCACGGAGGAGCGTTTCTCGTGAATATCCGGGAGTTCTGGGCGGTCGGCAACTTTCAGGTGGTCGATACCATCTATCACAAGGACCAAGTCCGGATGTTCCTTGATTTCCTGTTTTAGCGTTTTGAGAATTTCGCCGTAGTCGAGGGGCATGTCTTCCCAGACTTCAAGGCGGTTGCTGCGCACGTATCCCATCAGTTCGCGTGTGGCGTCCAGAATTTTCTTGTTGATTTCGTTGTCGGTGCTCTGCTTACGGACGGAGAATAGCGATTGTCCGATGAGCATGGAAACAAACCTGTCGAAGATTTGGCGCCGCGGGGTTTCGTAGGCTACGTAAATGACTTTGAGGCAGGGATTGCTTTCGATAAGGTCTAGCGCCAGGCTAGATAGCAAAATCGTTTTGAGTCCGAATGGATTGGACGAGACAAAGAAGCATCCGGACTGTACGCCGTCTATATCCCTGGTGAGCTTGGGGAACGATTTCAGTGTGTAGCCAACGTTCTGGTCCGGCGGACATGCCATCGCGGTGTCAAAGTTGTCCTTGATGTCTTGCAGGAGCATGGACCTGCGGTGGGAATGGATTGTATCGACTTCGGTGTTCGCGATGAGGTCAATGAGCTGGTCTGCGCCTTTTTTGCGGACAAGCGTATCGACGGTTTCGCCTTTCGGTAGCACGATGGACTTGAGGTTCATGTGCAACTGTTCGGCCATTTTGAGGTATTTCTGAATCCTCAGTTCCTGTTTCCTGCGGTCTTGATCGCGACGTAATATGACCGTGAACGATTCCGCACCGCAAGCCTTGAGCTTGTACAGGTGGTTGATGTTCAGTTCTTGGTACATCGTGGAGACGACACCGGGGATGCCGGCAAGGTCTGCCGTTAGGGCGTCAAAGAATCCCTGGACAATCAGGGGTTGCTCGCTATCGGCCTGAATGTTGAACGGGATGACGGTCGGGCCCGAAGCATAGGTGATATAGGTGTGGCTGCTTTCGTTGTCTTCGATGAGCCTTCCATAGACGGAATGGATGAATCCCTTGGAATTGCGGGCCGGAATGGTGAGTCGCGGCTCGTGGTAAGCATCGAGGTTGTCGAGGTAAAAACTGATTTGGTGGCGTTCGATGCCCGAAAGCATGCAGTAGCTGATGAATGGTTCCGGGTCGCCGCTGTAGTAACCGAGTCCGTACAGTTGCGCCTGCCCGATATTCCAGCCGCGGGCTTCCAGGAATTTTGCCAAGGATGGGCTCTTGCAGGCGGCCCAGTGACAGTAACGCACAAAGCATTCCAATACTTTGGATTTCTCGCCACCAACTTCTTTAATCCAGGGATGTTCACTATCCTGGGCGTTTACAAGTTCTTTGTCGAGCGCTCCAAGAAATTCAAACGCTTCGGAACGGGCGGCTTGTTCGTCTAGACCGTTAAAGCGGCTTTTCATGAGAAAATCGACAAGGTCGCCCTCGCTTCCGCACTGGAGACAGCGGTAACGCCAGTAGCCCAAGGCATCGTAGAAGAACAGCGAAGTTTCTTCTGGCGCGTGGAATGGGCAGCAGGCTATAAGATTACGTCCCCAACGGCTGAGAGGAATCCCCAGCTGTCTTGGGTGAGCTTTAGTTCTCATATAATCTGCATGTTCCTGGTCAATCAGCATGGTAGCCTCCATATTAGGAAATCTAATAAAGAACGCTCCCGTAAATAGTGTTTTTTTTCAAAAAAAATTGTAATTCTTTATCTATTTTTTGAGTCATGGTTATTCTAGGTATCGATCCGGGGTCCATAACGACCGGCTACGCATTTTTGAAAAAGACGGGCAATCAAGTTCAGGTGCTCGAATATGGCACGTTCCATGCAAAAGCCACTAAGAATCTTGAAGATAGGCTTGTGCATATTGTTTCGGAACTGGAAGAGCGCCTAGACCATTACCATCCGGATGCTTTGGCGATGGAAGGTGTATTTTTTGCGAAAAACGTGAAGAGTGCCCTTGTGCTGGGACATATCCGCGGGGCGGTCCTTGTGGCGTGCCGCCGTCGCGGGATGACGTACGAGGAATACCCGCCGCGAGTCGTGAAGCAGGCGGTTACGGGAGACGGGGCTGCGTCAAAGGAACAGGTGGCAAACATGGTTTTTGCTCGTCTTGGAATTGCGGCAGCGGAACTCCCGCTCGATGCGACCGATGCCCTTGCCATTGCGTGGACTCATGCAAACCCGGCGCCCCTCGCGCAGGCGCTTGTGAAAAAAAAGTCGCCCGCCAGGAAGAAAAAAGCTTCGGTAAAGCAGTGGAAAGACCTAATTGAAAAGATGGGAGGGACGGTGCAATGACGGATTTGTTGCCCTATGGTCTTGGAACTCCCGATTTAGTTGAGTTCCAGCCGGGATACTTTGTGGATAGGGAAATTGTCGGTGATTTGCAGGCTTTGGCGGATGCTGCCAAGGCGAACGGATTTGAACTCCGCGTGGAATCGGCGTATCGCACGTTCGAAAAGCAACTCTCCATTTGGAACCGCAAGGCGCGAGGCGAACTTAAGCTGTTGTCCGCGACTGGCGAACCGATGGAACGCCCGACGGACGAAGAGGAATTGATGTATGCGATTCTCACGTGGTCGGCGCTGCCGGGGGCGAGCCGTCACCATTTGGGGACGGACATCGACGTGGTCGATGGCGCTGCGTGCCCGGAAGGGTACGAAGTGCAGCTCACGCCCGCAGAATGCGAAGGCATGTTCGCGAAATTCCACGCTTTTTTGACTGCGCACATGGAGGCGGGAACATCGTTTGGGTTTAGCCGCGTGTTTGTTCCCGGCCGCGGTAAAATCAAGCCGGAGGGCTGGCATATCGCGCACTTGCCGACATCGCGCAAACGGTTGGAACATTTTTCCCTGGATGTTCTGCGAAACATTTACGAACGCTCTGATATGGAATGTAAACAAGCTGTGCTTGCAAACCTTCCGAAACTCGCAGAGGAGTACATTTATCCTTACTTTGTTTGAGGTTGTGGGCTATGAAGTCGCTTCGCTTTGAGGACGGCTTGTTTCACAAGCCTTTGAGCATTTCTAATTGCAGTATCCCCATACCCCAATTGCTCATACCTCAAAGGACCGCAGGTCCGTGCCCACCCTCCACACCCCACACCCATACTCCCTATGTTCTCTCCTGAATCTCGCGGTATAATACGTTTGAAATCATCTATTTACGGCCGTACGATGCTCGGCTCTCCGCTTTTGTATTTCCCTAGCAAGCGCGAATGTCAATTGCTCGTGATTGCCGGAATTCACGGGGAGGAACCGGAAACGACGTTCCTCTTGAGTCGCATATTGCGGGCGTTCGACAAAAACTTTGACTCGGTGGCTTTTATTTTGTGTGCGAATCCGGACGGGGTTGCTCTTGGGACACGCGGTAACGCAAATGGCGTTGATTTGAACCGCAATTTTAAAACGGAAAACTTCTCGATGGCTAAAGTCGGTTCGCGTTCTATCCTCGAAGCGCCTCGCGATACGATGTTGTCGTCAGGGGTTACTGCAGAGAGCGAACCGGAAACGCAAGCGCTTGTCGCCATAATTGATAAGCTGAAACCGAAGTCGATTCTTTCGATGCATGCTCCGATGGGCTGCATTGATGCTCCGCAAAAGACAAAGCTTGTCGAAGACTTGATGGGGGTGTTCAATTTGCCTTGGGTGCCGGATATCGGCTACAAGACTCCAGGGAGCCTTGGAACGTGGTGCGGTGAGCGTGGAATCGAATGTGTTACATTGGAACTCCCGCGGATGTCGCTGGAACACCTGTTCGACCGCTATGGTCGTGCTTTTGCGGAATGGCTGGAAGTCGTAGAGTCGCGCTAATACTTTTAAGATGTCTAAAAAAACGATGCCCGCCGGCGGCGGGCATTTCTTAAATTCTACTGGATCCTTCGTTGCACTCAGGATGACGATTCTAGGCTTTAAGTTCTAAAATCTACCGATTACTTTTTACCCGCTTTGGCTTCTTCAATAATCTGCTTGCGGTAGGCGAGACCTACACCGAAACCAATCAGCATGTAGCTTGCGCCGAGGAGGAGCAGGTATTCAAGGATGAACGGCACCTTCGGGTTGTAGAAGAGGATTCCGGCAACGTAGGTGAGCAAAATCAGCACGATCTGGAAAATATTGAACGCCTTGTTCTTGCGTGGCTGGAGCTTCGGGAGGAACAGCGGGCTTACCATCAGGAATCCGGTGGCGACAAAAACAATCATCGGAAGCCAGAAGAGGAACGTGCTCGAGTCGGCGAAAACGCCCTTGGTCATGAGGAACACGATGAGCGTTGCATTGACCATACCTGCAAACGTTGAGGGCAACCCGGAAAAGTGGTGATGATATGTGTCCGAGTCGCAGGCATTGTACTTGGCAAGGCGCATGGCTGCACAGAGCACGTAGATGGCTAGGGCCAATGTCATCAGGAGACCGTGGTTCTGGAACCATTCCGGAGCGTATATCTTGTAGGTGAAGAAAAAGCAGAATGCCGGGGCGAGGCCGAATGCAACCAGATCGGCAAGGCTATCGAATTGGGCGCCGAATTCGGAACTGGCGTTCACAAGGCGGGCTGCAAAGCCGTCAAGCTTGTCAAAAAGGGCACACAACATGACAAAGTAGGCACCCATGCGGATTTGGTCTGCCGTACTGAAAGAACTGAATGCTCCGGTTGTCCAGCAAATGGAAAAAACACCCAGCAAAAAGTTCAGGCTTGTGAATGTGTTTGGCAGAATATAACGTAGCTTTTGCACCATGTACTCCTTTAAATAACGAGCTAAAGATAATTTTTTTTGGAGAGAAAGAGAACTTTTTTATTAATTACCCTGTTTATCGACCGATTTTATCTCCCAAAGGGCGGTAACTCCTGCGGCGACAATGAGATTATTGGGCGGTGCGTAGGGGTTTTCTGCCGTAGGGAAGTTCGTCCAGTGCTTCGTCGAAAACTGGTAGTAGGTTGATGGCCTATACATGATGGGGATGACAGGAACCGTGAGCATGAATTGCTTGTTGAGTTCCTGGTAGGCCTGTATGAGCTCGGTTTCGTTTGTAATTGTCGGGATTTTGTTTAAAAGGGCGTTTATTGCTGCGTTCTGGAAACGTCCGTGGTTTGCGAACGATTCCTCTCCGATGGGTTTGTAGGCGTTGTTGGACATGAATTGGTAGAACCTGTTCCATGGGTTTGCAATGGAGTGTTCCGAAGGCGGCGTCTTCATGGCGAGGTCGAATGTGCCTCGGCGGAGGTCCATGTCCCATGTCCCGTAATCCACAAATTTTGGGACAGCCGTAATACCGATTTGGGCGAACGATTCGATAATGATGTTGATGGCGTCTTCCCAATCGGTCCAGCCTTGCGGGCATTCGACGGAAATGGTGCGGACGGGCTTTCTTTTCTTGTCTAGAAGCTGCCCTTTGGAATTCCACGAGAAGCCTGCTTTGCGGAGTATTCCCCGTGCCTTGTCGGTGTTATATCTGTAGCCGTAGAGTTCTGCTTCTTCTTTGTTGAAGTATTTTCCTTCGGGACCGAAGGGGAGGATAAATCCGGGCTGCACGGTCGGCGTGTAGTTCGAAAATGCGCGGGCCTTGATTTTGTCGAGGTCTATCGCATGCGCCAGGGCGCGTCTGAACTCGACCTTGTTGAATGGTTCCTTTTGGGTGGCAATGACTAGGGATGTAATGGTTGTCGGGAGCTGGTAGGGCTCATCGCGGCTCCAGGCGCGGATGCTGTCTTTTGATTTTTCCCAGATCCTGGGCAAGTAGATTGACGAAACATCGAGGTTTCCGCGGACCATCGCGCTGTTGAAGTTGTCGTTCCCGTTGTAGATGGAATGGATGATGTACTTGGGGGCGGGCTTCTTTCCGTCGAACTTGCTTTGGCGCCAGTAGTTTTCTGAGCGTTCCAGTACAATCTGGTCTGGCGAGTATTTCTTTAGGATGTATGGACCCGAAGCGACCGGAAGTGAATCGTTTTTGAACATGAATATCTTGTCCATATTGTAGCCCTTGCCGTTCTTGGCCGACTTGATGAGCGGCTCGAACACCGACTTGGGAATAATCGATGTTTCGGCGATGGCGTTCAGGACAATGAGTGGGTTTTTGTTTGGTGTCAGGTGGAACGTGATGTTGTTGTTCCCGTCGTTTGTTACAGTCTTTATAAATTTCCAGTTGTTGTGGTGAGACGTCGGGAGGATGGAGTCCAACTTGAATGTGAAAATCACGTCATCGGGGGTGACCTTTTCGCCGTTGTTCCATTTTGCGCATGTGTCCAGGTGAACCGTGATGCTCGAATCGGTCCGCTTAAACGAATCGGCAAGCATGGGGTCGAGTTTGCCTGTAAGCTGGTTGTAGGCGAGGAGCGATTCGTACATGATGCGGATGTTCCCGTCCGTTGGAAAGTTCGGGTCGGGGTCCAGCGGGTTGAACGTCGTGGGGGGAGCCCAGTCGAAACCGCCAATATAAAGAGTTTCGTTTCGCGGAAATTCTGGAAGCGCACCTTTGGTCACCTTCGAAATTTCGTCCTTGGACTCCTTCGAAACTTCGTCCTTGCAGCCTACGACTGCAAACGCAGTCACGAGGGAGAGACTGCACAAGGTGACGAGTTTCTTGACGCTAACCATCATTTTATTTCCTGCAAAACCTATTCAAAAAAGTAGTGCGATTTTGTGAAAGTGACCAATAATTTTTAGTTTACTATACTCTAAATTAGAGCGGGAATCCGTAAAGGATTCGCTTGGGGGATGCACTGAACAATGTGTGATTCAAAATAAAAGGTGTGCCTGCTCCACCAGGTGTGTTGAACGTCTTGACGATTTTTCCATCCTTGAGAGAAAGGGCGATGAGTTCGTTCCCCTGGTCTATCCAAGCTTTCCCGTCGTAAATGAACGGCTTGGAGAATATGGATTTTTTGCCTTGGTATTTCCAGAGGGGAGTCCCGATGCTGGAGTAAAGCAGGATGGACTGGTCCGATAGCGAGAGGATGATTTTGTCGTCGTTTTGGTCCCTGAAAACCTGCATGGATACGATGGGATATTCCATAAGGACTTGTGTCGGGCTGAAGTCTTTTTTCTTGGTGTTTTGCAAGAAAAGCTTATTTGTACTCGAAACAAGGACAAGTGTCGAATCGAGCCCGTCCATGCTGGTGATGTTGACTTGGACTCTGTTCGTGGTCTTCTCGATGGCAAGCCCGGTATCGTCATTTAAGCGTATCAGTTCTCCGTCCAAGTTGCAGAGCTGCAGGTAGCGCGGGAACTTGACGACATGGAAAGGCATGGCATAGACCTTGCGGGACCATGCGATGGTGTTTGTCGCACGTGAAATCTTGAGCAGGAACCCGTTCCAGGTGGAAACGTAAATAAAGTCGCTAGACATCGTGAAGTTGAACGCCTTTCCTGGCAGCTGTAGCGGCTTGTAGAAGGCGTCCTTGTTCATGTCGTAGATGTTCATCTGGTAGCCTGTCGAAATGACGATTGCATTTTCGTCGGACTGTATCACGGGGGCGTTTCCGATTTTTCCGATATACTTGCTCCAGCGCTGTTCGCCAGTTTCGGCATTGATGCATATCAGCTGTTCCGTTGCGGGATCGACCGTGTAAAGGTTCTTTTTGGAACCCAGGAACTGCGGGTACATGGTCTTGGGCGAGATGCTTAGCGGGCTCACGAAAAGTGCCCCGATGACCTTGCTGTAATGGCTTAGAACGGTGTTTGCTATTTGCGGACTTCCGATGGAAAGTCGAACCGCTTCGGCCCATGCCATCTGGCGTTCCCTTTCGGGGGAGTGCTTTTGTTCTAGATTTAATGCCTTGAGAAAATGCGCTTCGGCGTTGCCTGGTTCGTTCTTTAGAATTGAATCGAGAATGGGGTTGATATTGTTCCAATAGCCTTGTTTCGCCTGTAGAATGGCTTTTGTTGCGAGCTTGCTGGTGTATAGCGGCCGTTGCCCGTAGAAGTGCGCATCGATGGCGAAAACCTTCCTGTCGCTAAAAGGAATGTAGATGGACTTGTTCTTGGTAATGGGGCGTGCTATGGGGGATTTTGCAAAGTTGAAGCTCCACAGGGGGCGGAGCAGCGTATCGACGGTGATGACAGAACCTTCGTTTGAGAAAAGCCCGAGAGTCCCTTGTGCAAGCGGATACATGTTCGAGGCGTTTGCGCGGATGCTTGAAAGGACTGCGCCTGTGGATTGGTCGTATAGGGTGATTTTTCCGGAAGCTTCCAGCGTGACGATATGGTTCTCGAAGGATTGGATGCTTTCGACGTTTCCGACTCCGTTTTTCCACAGTGGCGTCTTGGGGTTCTGTTGCGAATAACAGAAAAGGTTGTTGCCCGAAACGAGATAAATATAGCCGTTGCTGACAAAAGTCTGCTGGATAATGTCGTACTGGGCGATTGTGAACGTTTCTGTAGCCGATGTGGCTGAAATAAAGTGGAGGGCGTTGTCGGGGCAGTTGATGATAAAATAATTGTCGATGAAAGTTTCTTGTTGAATTTGGCAGGAATTGAAGTCGTTGTTGCCTTTGACGAGGGTCCCTTTGCGGTCGAGAATGTAGATGGCTCTGTCCGTCATGGCAAGCGCTTCGTTATTGTTTGCTGCGAATTGCGTGATGTTCCTGATGTTGTATGACTTTTCTTGTTTTGGCGAACTGTGTGGCTTGTAAAATACGGAATCGCGAGTGGCGTTTTGATACCACATTCCGTCGGAATCGATGTGCAAAAGCTGGTTGTCTTCGCCCAATGTGGCTGGAATTTCTGTAATCTTCCCGTCTTCGATTTTGGCGATGTGCCCGTTTTCGAATAGTATGTTGGCGTTTTTCCCGTCAAAGAATTTATGGATGGGGCTGCGGAAAGAGAATGTCTTCTGTAATAGCCTTTCCGGGGAAAAACTGGTAGCGGCATCACGTTCGGCAAGCCAATAGGCCTTGCTTGTCGTCTTGTTTATGGCCTGGCTACGGTTGTAGAAGTGGTTTGCCTGTGCTTTGTTGTTAGCGAGATCGTAGATTTTTCCGAGATAGAAAAATGCGGTTTCCTTGTCGTCGGAATCTCCTTGGCGTGAAATTTTTTCAAGAAGCCTAATGGCATCATCGACCTCGCCCTTCATTTCGAAAAGGTAGATGGCCTCTTGCAGCTGGGATGCCATCTTGTTTGCGAAAGCGAGACTCGAAAACAGCGAACAGAAGGCGAGGATTGTTACAATCCACGTCTTGCTGAATCTGCTATTTTTTTGTCTGAGATTACGCATCGAACTTGTAGCCGGCTCCACGGATAGAAAGGATGATTTTCGGGTTGGCCTGGTCGTCTTCCAGTTTGCGCCTCAAGTTCACGATGTGGTTGTCAATCGTTCTCGTCGAGGGCATGTTGTCGGGAGTGTAGCCCCAAAGGTCCTGCAGCAGGTCTTCGCGGAGCACGACTTCGCCACGACGCTGCCAGAAATATTTGAGAATCTGGAATTCCCTCGTCGAAAGTTCGAGCGGCTCGCCGTTTTTGGTGGCGATGAACTTCTTGAAATCCAGATGGATGTCTGCAAAATCAATGGCATCGACCGAGGCGAGCTGCTTTGCCGGGCGGGCTTGGCTCTGGAGGTCTATTCTGCGGAGGAAAGCCTTGACGCGAGCGAGGAGTTCCAAAATGGAGAATGGTTTAGTCACGTAGTCGTCGGCGCCCATGTCGAGGCCTGCAACCTTGCTAGTCTCTTCCGTCTTGGCAGTAAGCATGATGATGATGCATTCCGGATGCTTCTTGCGGATGAAACGGCAGACTTCAAAACCGCTCTTCTTGGGGAGCATCACGTCCAGCAAAATCAGGTGTGGCTGGAACGAGTCCGTCTTGGCGATGGCTTCTTCGCCATCACAGGCTGTTTCGACTTCGTAGTTTTCGAGCTCGAAGTTGTCCTGGAGCCCAAGCCGGATGATTTCTTCGTCTTCTACAATGAGAATTCTGTGTTGCTGCATAATCATTCTGCCTTTTTGAATCTGACGGTGAATGTGGAACCCTTGCCGGGCTTGCTGGTGAGGGAAATGGTTGCATGGTGCGTTTCCGCGACGCGTTTCACGATGGCAAGACCTAGTCCGGAGCCTTTCGTGCTGCGGGTCATTTCATCACCGACCCTATAAAAATCATTAAATATATTTTTTTGCTCCGAAGAGGGAATGCCGATACCCGTATCCGCGACAGAGAAAAGTACCCTGTCTTCGTCGGGTTCTACGCTTATAGTAATATTTCCTGGGGCGTTCGTATATTTAATGGCGTTTTCGATAAGGTTCTGGACTAAGCTATAGAGAGCCGTATAGTCCCCGACAACGAATAACCCTGGCTCGATTTTCGTGCTGAACATGAGTCCCTTCTCGACGCCGATGTCTTCTACGTTGTCAAAAACCTTTTGGACGCAGGCGGAAAAGTCTAGCTTTTCCCAATGGAATCCGCTCTTGCCGTGTTCCATGCGCGTGTAGTTCAGAATGGCGCCTATCAAGTTCTCCAGTCGCGTCGCTTCCTTGCCGATAAGCCCTGAATATTCCTGCACCTTCTCTACCTTTTGCACTCGCCCCCGGGCCATCATTTCGGCAAACATCTTGATGGAGGTGAGCGGTGTCTTGAGTTCGTGAGAAATACTCGAAAGGAAGTTCGCCTTCATGGCCAAAAGTTTGTGCTCTTGTGTCAAGAAGCGGAACATGACGATGCATCCCAGTAGCACTGTGATAAGCGAGAACGACAAAAGCCCGTACATGAGGAACATGCGCTTGCGGGTTTCTTTCTTGATTTCGTTTAGCCCTTTTTCGTATAAGGTAAGAGTCCAAGAAATAGCTTTATCTAGAGTTTTTTGGCTGAGTACGGCGGAGCTATCCGAAACATGTCCAAGGATGAGCGTCTTGTCGGGACCTTCAGTAATCGAGTAGGGGATTCCTTTCCAGCCTTGCACTACAGTCTTGAGCTTGGAACGCATGCGTTCGCGGTATTCGTCGGTGTTTACTTTGGCAAGCACAACTTGGTCACCAGAGAGGATGGGGTAACTCATCTTGAGGAACGTTACCTTGCTGTCACTCAGGATGCTGATGCCATTCTTGGATGTCGTTTCTTTATTCAAAAGCGCTTGGACTAATTCCTGGTTGTTGAAGAATATGTCCATGTAGCCGAGCTGGCGGTTGAAGTTCTCCCGCAGGTTCCAGAACGCTTCACGCTTCTCCTGGCTGAGGTTCTCGAAGGAGAGAATCTGCGTGAACATCGTTTCGAAGAAAAATTTTGTCGAGGGCAGGTTTTCGATGTTCTTGCTTTGCAAAAATTGATTCAAGACGGAGAGACTGTAGTCTTCGGCTTCCTTGTGCTTCTTTTGGGCGACTAGGATTTCGAAGTGCAAAAGGTTTACAGAGCGAGTCAAGTCTGAATGCAGGTAGCCCTGCTGGTGCGGGTGCTCTTCGAGAATGTTCAACAGGCGGAGCGCTTCGTCGTAGTCTTTAGTTTTATAGGCGATGCGAATAAGGCCTAAGATGTTCTGGATTTGGTCGTCGATGGTCTCGAATGAAAAGCGCAGCTGCCTTGCCGATTTAGTCATGCTTGCCGGCTGGGGTATGGCAGACGTGACCTCTTCGCGGAATAGCAACTTTTCGAAAGGACTGGCAACGCTGTTCGAAAAATCCGAAGTCTTTGAAAAATGTTTTGACGAGATGTCGGGGTAGATGAGGGTTCCTTTATTGTAAAGGAACATCGCCTCGATTCCGCTTACCGTCTTGAACTGTGTTGCGTTGCCGAAGTCGAGCAGATTATGCGGTTGTTCGTAGAGGTAGAGCGATGCGGACTTAATCTCCTGGAATATCTTGCTCTGTTCCTTGCTGACCGAAGATTCGACTTCTTCCCTGAACGAGGCCGTGCTTTCGTTAAAGTTCTTTTGTGCAAGGTAGGCTTCGTTTTGGATGTTCCGGACGCTTAGGAACGACAGTATGGCTGTCGGAAGGACAATCCCCCCAGCGAAAAACGAGAGGAAGAGAAGATTGCTTCGAGATATCCGCATCGAAAGCCCACTTCCTTAAAATGGAATATGCGCCGACAATTCAGGAAAATCCAGTATAAGAACACTCCCGGCCATAAGTATCGCTAAAATCGAAATGGCAATACCGACAATTATCAATAAGCTCTTTGTCACTACGGGGCCAGATTTGCTTTGTGCGTTACGGATACCTTGTGGCCTGCTTCTATGCGACGGCTGCTAGAATAGACTTCGCGCACAAGAACTGTAGATTCGTTGTCGTTCGCCCTGGCGATAACGCCTCGTCCAAGGAGTCTCGGTGCAAGGCCTGCATCAGAATTGTCTTCTTCCCAGATGGCGATGGCGTCACCGGTGTTGAAGTCCTGCTTTGTTCCCTTGTCAATAAGAATATAGGCGTATGCGCCAATGATGAGCATTGGGTCCATCGTGTAGCGGACCATAGCCATCTCTTCGACCTTCGCCTCGGGAACGGCGGTGTAGCCGGAAACGTTCAGGATGTCGAGAGGTTGTTTGAGACGGGCCTTGGCGTGGTCCAGCTTGATTTCTTTGAAACTCTGGACGACCTTCGCTCTCGAAAGCGTATCGCCGACGCTTGTGATTTGTGCATAGCCCGAAAGCCTGATCAACGCAAAGTAATCAAAACTCTTGCCCTTGTGGGTCGGCACTTCGATGGAGCGCGCATCCAGAATCTCGACTAGGTCGCCTTTTTTGATGTCCGGGTTCGTCTTGCGCCCGATGCCTACGACCACTTCGGATTCGGGAATATGGATAATCGGCACCTTCTTTTCGCCGGACTGGATAGAGAAGAACCTCTTGTCCTTCTTGATGGAGTCGAGCGTATAGATTTCCGGAGCGAGAATCTGGTAGTAGCCGTTGAAAATCTTGGGCTCGGGACGCTTCTGGTAGAAGTAGGAATCGGCAACCCTTTTCTTCTTCTGCTTCTTGTCCTTGTCGCGGAGATTCCCGAGCATGCTCTCGAAATCGCCATCGCGGGCATCCCTTTCGTCGCAACCGACGGCCTTAATGCCCTTGGGTAGGTTGGAATCGGCGACAGCCGCTTCGCAGGGCCTAGTACCGGCTAGACGGTAACCTTCGTCGATGCCTTCGCCCAGATAGATGGAATCGCCCGGATAAATCCAGTGCGGGTCCTCGATATGCCTGTTATTTTCCCAAAGGTCCGGCCAAGCGAACGGATCGTGCAAGAACTCATCACTTAAGTCCCAAAGGGTATCGCCTCTTTTGACCACATAGGCTGATGCAATCAAAGCTGAAAGACCGAGACAGATCGACGCACATTTAAAAAATCGCATACTTTTCCCTTAGCCAAATAATTAAATGTTTTTTTAGTTACCAATCACTAATTTAATCTTTTCTTTGCTTAAAAGATGGTATTTGTTGCACAAAATGCGGAATTTCGGACATTTTCGAGCGTTGTGGACGTTCTTTGGGGCGCTGGATATTCCTGGAACGGTGTGCCAATGCAGGATTTTGCCCTAAAAGGCCCGCCCTGTCCGGGACGAACAGAAATAGAATTTCGAACTTGCCACTGCCCGGTTCCAGGTAAAGCGGGATGCTTTTGCGAAGCATGTAACCCTCGTTTCGGAAAGCCTTGATTTCGCGAGAGGCCGTTTCGAGGTTTCCTGTCTGGAGGAGAATCCTTTCGGGGCGCGAAGCGGCGAGCGTGTGTTCGACTTCCGAGGGGAGGCTGTCGCTTGCGTTCAGGTTGATGTAGAATGTCCAGCGGCCTTCGGCGTTGTCGCTTTTCGAAAAGAACTTCGATATGAAGTTTGCATCTAGATGGCTGCGGTGGAAGCGCATGTTCGATGTTGCGATATTCCGGATGTTTATCTTGGACGATTGCATGGCGGATTCGCGGCAGTCCAACGCCTCGACTTGCTTGAAGCAAGGGGCGAGCGTTGCAGAAACGTAGGAGGAGCCGGAGCAGAATTCAAAGAACCGGTCTTCGCGATTCGGGTGGATGGCGTCCTTGATGCGCATTGGGAGTGCGAGCCAGGCATCCTTGATGCGGGGCGTCCAGTCCAGAACGTGCATGCAAAAGCCTGAGCCAGCAATGGGCATAAAGTCGTTGCCGAGGGAACACTTGGATTCGACCTTCATGCCTTGAGCTTCGGCGGGGTCGAAGAGACGGTCGGGCAAACACTGGATTTGGTGGCAGCTGATGACTTCGGGGCAACTGCGTTCGATGAAATCGACAAATGTCTTGTAACCGTGCGCGGAGAGTTTCCCTTTCACGTTGATTTGAACAAGGAGCGCGAAGCGTCCGTCGCCGGTGGCGCGGAACCAGATTTGGCGGAGGGCTTTCTTGAAAATGTGCAGATGCTCTTTGTGGAGTTGTTCCATGACCCGGTTCACAAGTTCAATCGGCTTCATATCGCGGGCCGGAGCGTCGATGGTCAAGAATTCCTGCTTTCCGCGGTATTCCTTGACGATTCGCCAGTCGGAGTGTTCCGGAACGGCATCGGCGGTAAACCAGGCTTGCATTTTTCCTGGAATACGGTCGTTTTCCGTCCATGCGGTGACCTGTGCCTTGATGTCGTCAAACGAGAGAACGCGACGGACTACAGGCTTGTCTGCGTTTGCGGTTTTCCTTTCGAGTTCATCGTCCTTGCGAACATCGGATTTCCTAGAAGCGTGGAACTTGCCTGCGGTGAGGGGCTTGCCTATTCTGTTGCCCATTCTGTTTTGTTCAGTACGGCGCGAAAAACGGTTGTTTTGTTTATACATTTTCAAATTTGTGCTAATAAGTTTATACTATAAATCTTGGATAAATCCAGGAACATTCCTTGGCTAGAGTCTTGGGGAATTCGCGGAACGAACCATTAATCTGGTACATGTTCAGGCTGCCTTCCACCGGAGAAAGCGACATGACGCTATCGGCTCTGGCTTCTAGGTACGGGTATTCATCGATGTTGCACGAAGATACCACAGCGCAACCCGTGAGGGCGATAATCGTATCGACCATCTGCATGAGAATCTGGTGCGGGGATCCGCTCAGTCTTGCGGACTTCGGGTTGTGAAGGACTGCTGAAATCGGGTCAATTACGACGACCTTGTAATCGTGATTTTCCAGTTTCTTGGCGCCTTGGATGCGCTTGGCGATAAGCTGTGCGATTTCTAGCGGTGAGAGCGCAGTTCCACGAAGGTTCAAAAAGCCGAACTTTGGCGTGCTGGCGTTGAGTTTGCGCTTGGCGCCTAACAAAAAGAGACGGTTCAGGAATACGGACTTGGTCAGTTCCATATTAATGAACAAGACGTCATTAGAATTCGTCGTGTTGCCAAACCAATCTTCACCGTAGCAAATAGAAAGTCCCATGTCCATGAGGGCAAGCGACTTTCCGCTTTTTGGCGGTGCCGTGAACAGGAAAAATTCTCCTGCACGGAGGATATTCTCGATAATGCAGGGGTCTTTTTTGGGTGCTTCGTCGCTATCGCTTGCTAGTTCGATAAGCGGTTTACCGTCTAGCGAATATTCAGCCCATTCGCGCCATTCTTTGAAGTTGCTTGCGCCTTGTTCCAAGGCGATGAGGTATTGCTGCTTGCCGTTACGCAACACGCCCGGCATGCGGACCATCTGGTTCGGGTTGCGGTTGGCGTCATCGACCTTGAACCCTTGTGATTCTAGCGTCTGGAATAGGAAATCAACGCGCTCGTTGTATTCGTCGAGGTCGTTCGCTTCAATTTTAATCCAGGCTTGCACAGAGTTTGCACCGGTATTGACGAGAGCCGCGCAGGGGAGGTTCAGCGCCTTGTAGTAGGCGAGCTGCTTTGCAAGCGTCATCTTCGGGTTATCGACGACAACATAACGGTAGTGCCAAGATTCGTCGGTCGCATCCGGGCCACCCTTTACAGCGTTGATGGTCAGAAGTGCGCCATCTGGGCTGTCGAGCTGTTTCATGATTTTCTTGAGTGCGTCGTCTTGCCCGATGATATTTGAAACAAGTTCATGGGAACTTGTCGGCGTGTTCGTAATCTTGAATTCGACAGTCTCGTCTGACTTGAATGTGGCTGCAAGGAGCTTTGCCAAATCTTTGCGCCAGTCCGCTGCCGGCCATGGGATTGAAAGCGCTTCGGGGTCAATCTTGAAGTTGTGCAAAAGCTCAAGGGATTGCGTGTCGAGCCCAAGCGAAATCATCTGCTCCATCATGTTTGCGGGGATTGGCGAGATGATGGTGGGACCCATGGTGGTAACGCCCGGAGCTATACCCGATTGCGTTTGCGCTGTTGCAATGGGTTGTGCTTGCGTCTGTGATGTCGCTTTTTTCTTTTCTTCTTCGCGTTCTGAACGGCGTTTTTCTTCGGAGAACGCATTGCGCAAAATTTTCTCGACGTCTTCTGCCGAGAGCCCGTCATCCCTAGCTTTGCCGCCTAGCTGGAATGTGGCGTCCATGAATGTCCAGCCTTCGTCTAAAGCGGCGACACCCGCCTTGTACAATTCTCTTCTCAGTTCATTCAGGTCGGTGAACTTTTTCTTGGCAAATTCGTTGAGAATTTTTTTTGCGTTTTCCATAGACACCTCCAGATGGTTTGTTACTTTAGCGGGTCATTTTTCGGGTCGAGTTTTCCAGTGCGCACATATTCCTGAATATCACGGGAAATGCGCATCGAGCAGAACTTCGGGCCGCACATCGAGCAGAAGTGCGAAGACTTTGCGTTATTGCCAGGGAGTGTCTCGTCGTGGAATTCTACGGCGCGTTCCGGGTCCAGCGAAAGTGCGAACTGGTCGTTCCAGCGGAAGCTGAAACGGGCGCGCGAAAGCGCGTCGTCGCGGAAGTGGGCGGCAAAGTGTCCCTTGGCAAGGTCTGCAGCATGGGCGGCGAGCTTGTATGTCACCACGCCTTCACGCACGTCGTTCTTGTCCGGGAGTCCCAAGTGTTCTTTGGGCGTCACATAGCAGAGCATGGCGGTGCCGAACCAGCCAATCATGGCGGCACCGATTGCAGACGTGATGTGGTCGTAACCCGGTGCAATATCAGTCGTGAGAGGGCCAAGCGTGTAGAACGGTGCGTTGTGGCACATTTCAATCTGACGGTCCATGTTTTCGCGAATCTTGTGCATCGGCACGTGACCCGGACCTTCGATAATAACTTGTACGCCCTTCTTCCAGGCGATTTTCGTGAGTTCGCCGAGGGTATCGAGTTCGGAGAACTGAGCCATGTCGTTCGCATCGGCAATGGACCCCGGACGGAGTCCGTCGCCCAAAGAAACGCAAACGTCGTACTTCGCGAGAATGTCGCAGATTTCGTCGAAGTGCGTGTAAAGGAAGTTTTCCTGGTTGTGCACCATGCACCAGCGGGCGATGATAGAACCGCCACGGCTTACGATACCCGTCGTGCGTTCCAGTGCAAACGGCACGTACTTGAGCAAAAGACCTGCATGAATCGTAAAGTAATCGACTCCCTGTTCGGCCTGTTCGATAAGCGTATCGCGGAACACTTCCCACGAGAGGTCGTCAGCAATGCCGTTCACCTTTTCGAGAGCCTGATACATCGGAACCGTTCCTATAGGCACGGGGCTGTTGCGTAAAATCCATTCGCGCGTTTCGTGAATGTCCTTGCCGGTCGAGAGGTCCATCACCGTGTCTGCACCCCAGCGCACGGACCAGACCATCTTTTCGACTTCCTGTTCAATGGAAGATGCAACGGAGGAGTTGCCGATATTGGAATTGATTTTCGTGAGGAAGTTGCGGCCGATAATCATCGGTTCGCATTCCGGGTGGTTCACGTTCGCGGGGATGATGGCGCGCCCTTCGGCTAATTCCTTGCGTACGAATTCCGGCGTGATGGCATCACCATTGCTGCCAAAAATTTCGTCCATTTTCTGGTTTTCGCGGATGGCAACGTATTCCATTTCGCGGGTGATGATGCCTTCGCGGGCGTACTGCATCTGCGTCTTGTGTCCGCCGTCTTTTTCTTGGCGTTCGCGAATCCACGGTTCACGAATGCGTTCAAGTCCTTTCTTTACATCAATAGTCTTGTCGGGGTCGCCATAAGCGCCACTCGTATCGTAAACAGGGAGCACGGGGCATTTGGGGTCGTCGAGCGTGATTTCGCGCATGGCGACTTTCAAGTCCGGAAAAAGTTTACCGGGTACATAAATCTTGCGAGACTGCGGAAACGGCTTGAAAAAGCCATTGGATTCAGACATAAACGTTCCTTTTGTTCAATTACGAACCAAGTTCAAGGGGTATAATCTCAGCCGACGATGGGTACGGCACCCCGCCAATAATATAGATAATTGGGTTAGAGGAGGGACTAGAGAGGAGAGACTATCGTCGATTATTTCAGAAATATGGGAGGGCGGTGTTGGTCTAGTATGCATAAATAAAAACGACATTATTTATATTTATGGAGGAAATGATTATGAAAAATTTGGTTACAACATGCATTTGCGCCCTTTCGCTGCTTGCCTGCGGGTCGGGTGAAAAATCGGAAGAAATTCGGAATGAAAATTCTGGAACCCAGACAGAGCAAGCTCCTACAAGGGAATCGATGACGGAATCTCAGGTGTTTGCCTACATCTTGGGTGAAGAATACGCTAAATCTCTGTATCTCAACACGCCTCCGCGCATTGGCGAAATGCTGGATCTTGATGCGATGGTGCAGGGAATCGTCGATAACGAGAAGGCTCTGAAGGATTCGAACTGGGTGCTCCAGGTTCCTTTTGAAGAACAGAAGTCTCTCGATGCCCATTATGATCAGGTTGCGAAGGACCGCGCGGCGTTGGGGGAGAATGCCCGACCGATCGTCCTTGCGGGGCCGATTACGGGGCAAAAGGTTGTCATTACGGATACGACGTCCAGAATTGTCAAGTATTCTTATGCGCAAGGCGTGTCAATAGACATTCTCTTTAACGGGATGAGGGAAACTTTCAGTGAAAATTTCGAGGGCCGATTTTTTATTCAGGGCGTTCGCGAATCCATATACGAAGTGATTGATCCGTCGTTCAAGAAGACCGTATCGGGCGAGAAACTTCAAGCGGTAAATATGGAGTACAAGAAGCGCTTGGAAAAAATCCGCGAGGAACGCCGCCGCCAGTAAGGTGTATAAATCAGAAATGGATTTGGTTGGCGAAAGTCTTGTATTTAACATTTCCTGGTCACTATTTACTTCCTACTTCCTACTTCCTACTTCCTACTTTTCTAAATTATGCGCTGTTAAAATCAAAGGATTGAAATATGGAAATCCCCGAATCTTCGAATTTTATTCAGGACATTATCGTTAACGACCTCCAGACGGGCAAGCGCGACCATGTGCTTACGCGTTTCCCGCCTGAACCGAACGGTTACATTCACATTGGACATGCCAAGTCCATCTGCCTGAACTTCGGCACCGCCAAGAAGTTTAGCGGCTTTACGAACCTCCGCTTCGACGACACGAACCCCACCAAGGAAGATGTGGAATACGTGGATTCCATTCGCGAAGACGTGAAGTGGCTTGGTTTTGAATGGAAAGAAGAATTTTTCGCAAGCGACTACTACGACCAGATTTATGCCTTTGCCGAAAAGATGATTGAAATGGGCAAGGCTTACGTCGAGGATTTGACTCGCGACGAGATGCAGGAATACCGTGGCAACGACGCCGGTAAGCCCAGCCGTCCGAGCCCGTACCGCGACCGCAGCGTCGAAGAGAACATGAAGCTCTTCCACGAAATGCGCGATGGCAAGTACGCCGATGGCGAAAAGTGCCTCCGTGCGAAAGTTGATCTTTCTAGCCCGAACATGAACATGCGCGATCCGGTCATCTACCGCATCAAGCATTGCTCGCACCACCGCACGGGCGACAAGTGGTGCATCTACCCGATGTACGACTTTGCGCACCCGCTCAGCGACTGGATTGAAGGCATCACGCACTCCATCTGCACGCTGGAGTTCGAAGCCCACCGTCCGCTTTACGACTGGTTCCTCATTGAACTTGGTTTGCAGAACCGCCCGCAGCAGATTGAATTTGCCCGCTTGAACCTCACTTACACAATGATGAGCAAGCGCAAACTTCTCGAACTTGTGCAGACGAAGGCTGTGCTTGGTTGGAACGACCCGCGTATGCCGACCGTTTGCGGTTTCCGCCGCCGTGGCTTTACGCCCAGCTCCATCCGCGAGTTCTGCAGCCGTATTGGAGTTTCTAAGGCCGACTCCATGGTCGATGTGAACCTCCTTTACTTCTGCATCCGCGAAGAATTGAACAAGACGGCGAACCGCGTGATGGCCGTGATTGACCCGGTCAAACTCGTGATCGACAACTGGGAAGCGGGCAAGGTCGAAATGATTGAAGTCGAGAACAACCCGAATGACGAAAGCGCCGGCAAGCGCATGGTGCCGTTCAGCGGAGAACTCTACATCGAAGCCGATGACTTTATGGAAGAACCGCCGAAGAAGTACTTCCGCCTGAAGCCGGAAGGCGAAGTCCGCCTCAAGGGCGCTTACTTTGTCACTTGCAAGAGCGTCGAAAAGGATGCGGACGGCAAGGTCAAGGTAATCCACTGCGTCTATGACCCGCTGAGCAAGGGCGGCGAATCTCCAGATGGCCGCAAGGTCAAGGGCACCATCCACTGGGTCTCTGCAGCACACGCTGTGGATGCCGAAGTACGTCTCATCGATAACTTGTTCACGCTGGAAGATCCGTCTCAGGTCCCGGAAGGCGAAGACTGGCACGATTACTTGAACCCGAACTCCATGGTCATTAAGCAAGCGAAGGTGGAGCCCGCTCTCGCCGACGCGAAGCTCGAAGACCGCTTCCAGTTCATGCGTCAAGGTTACTTCTGCCTCGATAGCGAAGACAGTAAGCCGGGTCACCTGGTGTTCAACCGCACGGTGGGACTTAAAGACAGTTTTAATCCTACAAAGTAAGTTGAGTTAAGAGATTTGAGTTACTAGTTACTAGAAAATTTCATATTGAATATCCTAGTAACTATAAACTCGTAACTAAACCTGCCTTTGTGCAGGCTTTTTTTTGTATTTTGTTTTATAGACTAAATTAAGAAGGGTTGAGCTTATGAAGAATAAACTCCTGATATTGCTTTGCTTGTTTGCCACGATTTCTTTTGCCCAAAATAAAAATCCTTTGCAAGAGGCTATGGATCTTGTGAACGAATCCAAGACTCTTTACTCGCTGAAAATTGTGGATAAAATATTTCCAGCGCCAGATCGAAGTCGGTTGATAAACATTCAGGTCTATCGCGAAAAAAAAGACGATGGCTATGACGTGAAAGCGATTAAGGCTACGGGCGAAGCAAAAAAATTGTTCGATAAGGCAGAAAGCTTTTTTGGTTCGCATCAGTATGCTAAGGCTCGCGATGCTTATACGCTTGCTTTGCAACAAGACCCTAAGCTGTATAGCGCGATGACCTATATTGCGCAGACTTATGGTATTGAACAAAATTGGGACAAAGCTGAACTTTGGTATAAAAAGGCGATTGAAGCAAATTATGTAGATTTTCTCGCTCATTGGTTGCTTGCCGATGTCTATAAAGTTAAAGGTCAAAAGGAAAAAGCTCTTGAAGAAATTTCTATTGCGAAAATCCTGAACCGCAATAACCCACGATTGGAAGCTCTGCGCAAGGAAATTTACGGATTAAATGGATTGAATATTAAGAATTGGACCTTTAACCCGCAGGTACGTATTGCCCGTGACTCTGCGACAGGGAATGTAAATATCCAGTCCGATTCCATTTGGACCTATTATGCGTTTGTTCAGGCGGCGTGGTTGTATGAACCGAAGTATAAGGAAAGGGCGAAAAAGTCGGTAATGCCGGAGACCATGTTTCGTGAATGCCTGATGGGACTATTGCCGTTTATGGAAAACAAATCTTTAAAGGATTCCGTGGAAGTACTCAAGAGGCTAGACAAGGTTCTAACTGCGAATAAACTTGAAGAATTTGTTTTTTACGAGATCATTCTTCCTGACAATCCTGCGCTTATTTTTTATTTAGACAAGAAACAGATTGAAAGTTTGAAAGATTATGTAATCTGGGCGAACAAGAAATAAAATGTTTAGAAAAAAGGACGCCCATGTGGGCGTCCCTTTTGGGGTTGATGAGTTTCGTTTATCGGCTTATCATCTTGCCGTTCAGCGTGGCAATCCAATGCTTGTTGCGGGTCGCTCGCGGAATATGGAACGATTGCATGCCTGCGTTGATTTGCTTTTCGAAGAGAACGTTGCCGTTGAAGTCCATGAGCCTGAACATGCCGCCTCTCTCACTCTGGACGGTAATCCTGTTTTCGTTGAGAGTGTAGAAGTTCAGTCTTGTTATTTCCAGATGGTCTCTGATTGCGTCTCTCCCAGGATTTGAGCTGCTTGAAGATCTTGAAAACCTGGAATGGCTTGACGAACTCGTATTGCTGCTGGATGAACTCGGATTTGTCGGAGTAGTCGGGGTATCATCGTCGTCCTTGTCGTAGTAATTCCAGTCGTCAATGATGAGTGCTTCGGTGACTACGGGGGAGGCGGGCTCGCTGAAACTCATCTGCTGGTCTATCCATGAGAAACGCTGCTTCACGTACTTGCGCAGGTGCTCGATTTCGGCATCCCATGTGGGCTCGTTGTAGTAGTTCATTTTCATGCCCATGCAGAAGCCGCCCATGCCGCCGCCCCAGCCGCCCCACATGCCGCCGTTGTTCCCGCCATTATTGTTGCCGGATTCCATCGGGTCGGCATCGCAGGTGCCGCTAGACTGGCCCAGGTTCGGCCAGCGTTCGAAATTGCGGTTGGCGGCGTTCTTGAGTACGGTCTTGAGCGAGTCGATGAATTTGTCGATGTTCTTGGTGTGCCATACACCGCTGCGGAGTTCCGCCCAGCGTTCCTTGTACTTTTGCTGGAAAGTGTTGTTGCTCCACAAGTTCTGTATCCACTTTGCCACGAACCATTCTCCGGCACCGCTCTTTGCGCTTTGCGGTACACGCCAGCCGTCTGCCTTTTCGCCGCCGACTCGTTGGTAGGCGCCGAATGCCAGGTTGAAGTCCCACGGTGCACCGAGCTGGAGCTTACCTCCCTTGCTGTCCTTGTCCTTGAACATGTAGAAGCTGCAGATGTAGGCGTCGGTGTTGTTGGTCACGTCTTCGTGGATGATGTAGTCCACCGCGGCTTCTATATCCAAAATATCGAGGCATCCGTTGCTGGTGATGTCGCCATTATCGCACTTCTGTTCGATGGAGTTGAAGAAGTTCTTGATGTAGTCCTGCTGTGCCTTGTTCGTATTTTCTTTTTTCGGGGAACGCATCACGACAGGGGAGCCGTCCTTACTCTTGAAACCTTCCTTGTCTAGCCCCTGTGTAGAGTTGTTGTCCACCTTGTCGATGCTCAGCACGTAACCGCCGGTCACGTCGTCGCCGCTGATATCTTCGTCCTTGAGTTTCGCGATATGCACACGGGCTTTGGCACGCTTGATTTTTTCTAGCAACAGGTAAACGCCCTTGTATTGCCCGTTCAGATAGAGCTCGAAGAACTTGAATCGGGAACTGTAGCGGCCCGTGCGCTGGTAGAGCCAGTAGGCGAGCGCGTTGCGGATGAGCGTCTTGTCAACATACGGTCCGTGGAACACCCAGTCGGCGTTCTTGGGCATGCCTAAAACCTTGAGGCTTGTGTCGTGGCAGGCCGTATCGGCGACGTTCGTGCAGGAGCGTGCCTTGAGTTCGATGCCGTAACCCTTTTTAGGGAAGTCGGCGGAGGTTTGCCCGCGAATCTTGATGCCGATGTTGTATTTTTCGCCCTTGGAACTGTCGGCAACGTTGTTCGTGCCTTTGTCCAGGATGCTCATGGTGGCGGGAATCTTGTCGGCGCCCTTCTGGAGCGCTTGCCCGTTTTGTGTGTTCACGATAACCAGCGGCAAATCGTAAGATTGCGCAAATATCGGTAATGCCATCGCTAGAACGATGCAAAAAAAGAAAATTTTTGATTTGTTGAACATATTATACTCCTTGACCAAACTCCATATAGTAATCTATATAATGAGGTCGGTGGAGTATGCGTTTGTCACAGATTATGCATTATAAGTGTTGACAGTCTGACATCCGCAAATTTCTTTAAAAAAGTGGCAAAAATTCACAAAAAAGGACATCCCGCGGGGGAGGTCCTTCTGGTCTGCTCGAATCTATGCTCGGCTATCTGATCATCATCTTGCCGTTGAGTGTTGCTATCCAGAGCTTGTTCCTCGCCTTGGCCGGAACCGCAAACGTCATTACCCCGGTCTTGATTTGAGTCTTGTATAGAACTGCTCCGTTCAAATCGACAATGGCGAATGTGCCTCCGATGCTCGTGCTGATTTCGAGATGGTCGCCGTTTACAGTAAAGTAGTTCGTCGGAGAAAGTCTGCTGAAATTATTGGGATAGATGTGGGCTTTACTTGTATCGCCCATTTCCGCTTGCCAGTCGGGTTCATGAATGATGGGCTCGAAGACTACAGGTTTTTCCGGTTCCTTAAACCCGAGTAGTTCGTCTATCAATTTCATTCTTTCTTTTGTTTTGTTGCGGACGTGTTCGAATTCGCCGTCCCAGGTGTCTGCGTTGTATCCGCCCATAATCATTCTCGCTTTTTGAGGCCTGTTTGTGTCGCAGTATTTCATAGGCTCCAGATCTTCGTCATTGGTTCCGCTTGCTTTCCCTAAATTTGGCCATCGCTTGAAATTCCTTTCGGCGGCGCTCGTCAGGTACGTTTTCATGGAGTCCAGATAGGCATCTATGGTTTTGGTGTGCCAAACGCCACTGCGAAGTTCCGCCCAACGTTTTGACACCTCGATTTGGAAAACGCTATCCCTCCACATTTCAATTAGCCATTTTGCTAGTGTGTACGAACCTAAACCCGTTGAAACATTGATGTTGTTGTAGTTATTTTCTATTATCCAGCTACTATTGCTTCGGAAGAAGCCTATGGTGGAATTCGTATCCTCTTTATCATTATTGCCACTATCTGGCTTAAAACTGTTCTTGAAAGCTAGTTCGAAATCCCACGGTGGGCCTAGTGTTGTTTTGCCTACGGTCTTGTTGCCATGCTCGTCCGTTCTATCCTTGGGCTTGTACATGAAAAAATTATAGACATAGGCATCTGCATGGTTTGTGAGTTCTTGATGCAATATATAGTCCACTGTCGATGCTACATCCACGTAGTTTTCGTATCCGTTCCCGTTTTTACCGTCCTTGACTAAAGCTTCGAGATTGTTCAAATAATTTTTTAGGTATTCTTCCTGTTCTTTCGTAATTTTCTCTTTTTTGGGGTAGCGCAAAACGACGTTTACTCCATCAGAAGTTTGAAAGTCTGCTGGATTGTATGATGGAAACCCTGCACCGTGCCTGTCTATGATATAGTCGAATTCCCAAATGTAGCCTCCGGTGAGTTCCTCGCCTTCGATGTCGGTTTTTTTGAGCTTGCTCACGTTGACGCGGTATTTACCTCGCTTGATTCTTTCGGTAAGTTCATAAACGCCGCGATAGACCCCGTTGATGTACAGATCGAAAAATTTGGTGCGCGGGCTATAACGTCCTGTTTGCCGGAAGAGCCAGTGGGCAAAGGAGTTCCTTATCATGCTTTTATCGAGATAAGGCCCGTGCAAAACCCAGTCATCAGAAGGCGGGAGGCCGAGCAGGCTCACGTTTATGTCTTTGCCCGTTGAATCGTGGAATTCGATGGTGTAGTTTGGTTTGGGGAAAGCTGCTGAATTAAATCCACGAACTTTGATGCCTATGTTGTATTGCGTGCCTTTGGAACTGTCTGCGACGTTGTTGGATTTACCGTCCAAGACTTTTATTGTTGCGGGTATTTTTTCAAAGGTGTAAAAGTCAAGGCATTTTTGTTTGGAGTCTATGAATAAAATGGGCAAATCATATATTTGCGCAAAAGCGCCCGCCGAGAGGCAGAGCGCTATAGTACAAACCAGCGTTTTAAACATTCTGGCAACCTTTGCTTATATTAGCGGTTCATCATCTTCCCGTTGAGTGTTGCAATCCAATGCTTGTTCCTTGCCTTGGCAGGAATCTCCACCGTTGTTACTCCGGTCTTGATTTGTGTCTTGTACAGAACGGCACCGTTCAAGTCGATAAGGGCAAAAGTTCCACCGATATCTGTTTGAACTTCGAGCATGTTGCCGTTCACCTCAAAGTAGTTTGTCGGTGACAGCCTGCCCAATTCATTCATTCTAGTGGTACCCGGGTCATTTTCCTTTGCTTTTTCCTTGGCTTTTTCTTCTTCTTCTTTCTGCCAGTCAGGAAGGTGAATTATCGGTTCTGTTACGATGGCTTGGGCCGGTTCTGTAAAACCGAGCTGCTGGTCCATCCAGGCCATTCTTTCTTTCATCTTCTTGCGGAGATGTTCGAATTCGCCGTCCCATGTGGTTGCGTTGTAGCCGCCCATGGGCATACCACCGCCCATGCCCCACATGCCGCCTTGCTGTCCACCGCCTTGGTTGCAGAATTTCATTGGTTCTGGATCGTTGTCGCCCTGACCGCTTGATTTACCCAAGTTCGGCCAGCGTTTGAAGTTTCTGTCGGCCGCACTCTTCAGGTACGTTTTCATGGAATCCAGATACTTGTCCATTGTCTTGGTGTGCCACACGCCACTACGGAGTTCCGCCCAACGTTTTTTGAGTTCGCTTTGGTAATGGCTGTCCTTCCACATGCCAAGGAGCCAGTTCGGAGCCTTCAAGGAACTGCCCATGCCCATCATGCCTTGGCCACTTTTCATGCTGTTTTCAATTTGCCATCCGTTGCCCGAACTGGTGAAGCCGCCCATGCCGCCGCCAAATCCGCCGCCGAAGCCGCCGCCCCACATGCCGCCGCCTTGGTTCCAACCGCCCTGGCCACCTTGGCCGCCGCCGTTTTCAGGCTGGGTGCCGTTGCTCATGGCGAGGTTGAAGTCCCAAGCCGGGCCGAGCGTTACTTTGCCTTCGGTCTTGACGCCGTTCTTGTCGGTTTTGTCCTTGGGTTTGTGCAAGAAGAAACTGCACCAGTAGGAGTCCGCATTGTTGGTCACTTCTTCGTGCAACACGTAGTCCAGCGCAGAAGTCATATCGACATACTTTTCATACCCCTGACCGTTCTTGCCGTTCTTGAATAGGCCTTCAAGGTCGTTCAAGTACTTTTTCAGGTAGGCTTCTTGCTCACTCTTGATGTTTTCTTTCTTGGGATAGTGTAAAATGACATTTAAACCGTCGGAGGTGCTGAAACCTTCCTTTTCGATGGGGCCACTGCCAGCGCCCCCCGTGTTGGTGCCCGTCTTGTCGAATGCCCAAATATAGCCGCCAGTCACGTCTTCACCGCTAATGTCTGTTTCTTTGAGCTTGCTTACATCGACGCGGTATTTGTCACGTTTGATTTTTTCGAGAAGCACATAGACGCCACGATAGACCCCGTTGATGTACAGGTCAAAATGCTTGCTACGCGGGCTGTAATGACCGGCTTGCCTAAAGAGCCAATGGGCAAGTGCGTTACGCATCAAGCTCTTGTCAACATACGGACCGTGGAAAACCCAGTCGTCGGAGGGAGGCAGCCCGAACAGGCTTACGTCTTTGCCTTCACCCTTTTCGTCGCGGACTTCCACGCCGTAACCTGGCTTGGGGAACAAAGCCGAGGATTGTCCACGGACTTTGATACCAATATCGTAACGGGTTCCCTTGGCGCTATCAGCCACGTTATTCATCTTTCCGTCCAATACTTTCATGGTAGCCGGAATTTTTTCTGTGACTTTGCTGTCTAGGCATTTGCCTTTAGTGTCAACGAAAACAATAGGCAAATCATATGTCTGTGCGTATGACGAACCTATGATGCAACCCGCTAAGGTAGCTGCCTTAACCAACCTATTCATAAATGAATCCTCCAACAATCACGTTAAATCTATATGTATATGTGGAGAATGTTTTGTTAATTTTGCTTTATATGTTGTAAAGTGTTGTTATTTGTTCTACGCTTTTTTTTATTTTCGGGAAGAAAAGTTCCGCGAAACCAAATGATTGTTATATGCATCCAAAAAGATGTATTATAAGGCAAAAAATGATGATTTTTTGTAGATTGAAAAAGACTTCTGGATAGAAGGAGGTTTTATGAAACGTTTAATTCCATTGCTCATTGCGGTAATCGCGTTCCCTCTGATGGCAAATGCCCAATCCCGCTACACGCCAGCGGAACTGGACACACTTGTGGCGACGATTGCGCTTTACCCGGATCCGCTTTTGGTGCATGTCTTGAATGCGACGATGCATGGTGATGACATTCCGAGCGCATCCGCTTTTGCCAAGGCCCATCGGAACTTGAAGGGGGATGACCTTGCGAAATCCATTGAAGATGCGGAATTGGGTTATGACGAATCGGTCATAGCGCTGATTGCGTTCCCGGATGTTTTGGGAAAACTCGCAAAATACGCGACCTGGTCGAACCAGCTTGGCGAAGCTGTCGAAATGCAGAAGGCCGATGTGATGGATGCCGTGCAGCGCATGCGCAAGGCGGCTCACAAGAACGGCTATTTGCAGAGCGACGACAAGGTAATCGTGAAAGTTGACGACAATATCGCGATTCAGCCCGTTCAGGAGGAGTATGTTTATGTTCCCGAATACGACCCGCGCGTTGTTTAT
>Ga0247611_10002140_pt1 | contig 33054 bp, 46 predicted proteins | sample 177DNAGHGhighgp2_FD_192422 | JGI IMG/M metagenome (GOLD analysis project Ga0247611, IMG submission 192422) | Sheep rumen microbial communities from Palmerston North, Manawatu-Wanganui, New Zealand - 1770 DNA GHGhigh gp2 | ecosystem: Host-associated > Mammals > Digestive system > Stomach > Rumen... | reverse complement strand
CGCCTTGGCCTGGCAAAGAGCACGGCCCGCGATCTGCGCCAGGCCAAGGCGGCCGCCGAGGTGGATATGTGGCAGCGCACCCTATGGCGCTACGCCACACGCCGCGCCGGTGAGAACATCGTCATAGTCACCGGCACCCTGAAAGATACGCTGGTGAGCATCGTGTCCGACATCCTCCTGGGTGAGCCGTCGATAGGCGTGGAGGCCCTGACGTCGCAGATCTATAAGCGCTACACCGGTGAATTCGAGCGCTGGATGGCCAGAAGGATAGCGCAGACCGAGACAATGATAGGGATGGCCGAGGCGTCGCAGGCCGCCGCCGACACCCTTGACGTGGGCTACACGAAGCAGTGGGCAATCAGCGGCCTGGGCAACACCCGCGAAACGCACGAGCTTATGGACGGCGTGGAGGTGGACCAGAACGAGCCCTTTATCCTCCCCGACTGCCAAATGATGTTCCCGCACGACACCAGTATGAACGCCCCCGCCTCCGAGATCATCAACTGCGCCTGCGACTGCATCCGCCGTCCCAAATAGTTCCTTACCGGCATCCGACAAAGATGGAGAGCCGCCCCGTGTATCCTCTACGCGGGGCGCTTTAATTTTGCAGTAAGAAACCAACCCCACAAGCAATGAACGACAAACTGCAATTCAAGAGCGCCGACGCCCGCGTGGAGGTGAAGGCCGTTGACACCAACGGCATCCTCACCGTCAGGGCCTACGCTCTCGCTTTCGGCAACGTCGACAGCTGGGGCGACATCATAATGCCCAACGCCTGCGACGCCTTCCTGGCAAGCAAGGACGCCGACCGTATGGCCCTCTGCTGGCAGCACGAGCGCCAGACCGTTATCGGCAAGATCATCGACAAGGGCGTGGACGACTACGGTATGTGGATAGAGGCAGAGGTACTGCCCACCACCGCCGGCAAGGATGCCGCCATACTCCTGAAGGCCGGGGCCGTCAAGGAGTTCAGCATAGGCTACAGCGCCGACAGCTTCCACTACGAAAAGCGCGAGGGCTATCCGTATGAGATACGCATCCTCGACGCCATCACCATCTACGAGTGCAGCCCCGTGACCATCGCCGCCAACCCTGACGCCATCGTCGTCAGCGCGAAGGCCGACGGCCGCACGTATCCGGAACCGGAACCTGCACCCGATCCCGAACCTGAAACCGAAACCAAAAACGAGAAACAAACTGAAACCACTATGACACCCGAAGAAATCAAAGCTATGATGGCCGAGGCTGAAGCAAAGGCAGCCAACGACCGCAAGGGCCTCCAGGAGAAGCTGGACGCCGCAGAGAAAACAATCGGCGAGCAGAAGACCGCCATCGACAACCTGGACGTGACCGTCAAGGACCAGCAGAAAGCAATCGAGGAGCTGAAGGCAAAACGCGCAGAGGTTAAAAAGACCTTCTTCAGCGAGTTCAAAGCCGCCATCGAAAGCCGCCGCGACGAGCTGCAGAAGATGCTGGAGCGCAAAGAGGGCCGTATGCACCTCGAATTCAAGGCTGACGTCACCACCGCCGACATCACCGCACTGGCTTACGGCGCACAGCTGGAGCCCGGCGTGAACGCCGCCCGCATCCCCGTCAACGCCTTCTACGACAACCTTATCAAGGAGACCGTGGAGGCTGACCGCGTAAACTGGCTGGAAGGTGCCTTCACCGACGCCGCTGACTATGTGGCTGAGCTCACCGCCGCCGCTGACGACGACGTCGAAGTTGTTGAGAAATCCCGCCTCTTCGCAAAGGTTGGCGCACACCTGCGCGTCAGCTCAGAGGTGGTAGACTGGTTCACCACCGTATACAACTGGGCACGCACCACCGCATACCGCAAGGTGCTCCAGAAGGTCGACACCGAGATCTGCGCCGGCAACGGTTCCGACGCTTCCCAGCCCAAACACATCTACGGCCTTAAAGGTGCCGCCACAGCCTTCACAGCTACCGGCGCACACTACGGTGCCAACGCCACCATCGCCGACGTTATCCTCGACGCACAGGCACAGGCACAGGCAGCCGGCTTCAACATCGACAAGGTATTCGTTACCTGGGCAGAGATGGCAGAGATCCGCGGCCTGAAATCCACCACCGGCAACTACCTCTTCGACGAGGTGCGCGGCATCCTGAACGGCGTGCAGATCATCCCCACCAGCAAGCTCTCCACCGGTGAGCTCCTGGCAGTGGACAGCAACGCTGTACGCATCAAAGAGCGCCCCACCTACGAGATTGAGGTGGCACGCAACGCACAGCTCGACGGCTGGGACGTTTACGTCCGCAAGGCAGTCCAGAACCTTGTCAAAGAGTTCGACAAGCCCGGCGTCATCTACGTTGCAAGCGTGGCTACAGCCATCACCGCTATCCAGTAACCGCTTCCTGATCCTTATATCCTCCCGACCCGCGGCTGGCCGTAACAAGCCGCCGCGGGTTTTTAATTAAGCCGATATGAACAAGCTCAAGACCATAGCCCTGGACGACACCATCGTGGCGCTGCTGCTGGACGAATTCAAGCAGTTTGCCGCCGTGCCTGACGACAGCACCGACAAGATGCTGGAGAGCGTGCTGCGCACCGCCCTGCTGCGCGTCCAGGAATATGCCGACACGGCGCTGGTGCAGACCGTCCTGGAGCTCACCACCGAGCCTGACGGCGACGGCCTTGTCCGCCTCTATGAGGGCGGCGGGCGTATTATAAGGCTCACCACCGCCGACGGCGGCAGCGTGGCATACACCGCCCAGGGATCCGACGTGGTGAAGGTGCGGGCCACCGGCACCGTCGTGGTGCGCTGGCAGACGATGCCCAGCGACGGCGACCTGAACGAGCTCAAGCCGACCGTTTTCCGCTACGGCCTGGCCATCTATGACGGCGAGACCACCGAAGTGTTGAACGGCATACTGAACGAGGCGCTATGTTAAGGACCAGCAGAGGGGCGCGGCGCTACAATGACCGCATAACGCTGACGAAGACCACCGCCACCGTGGACAACTTCGGGCACGCCGCCGTCGGCGCTCCGGAGGTCGTCCTGGAGGTCTACGCCCAGGTGCGGCAGATGAGCGCCACGAAGACGATGCTGACCTTCCAGCAGGCCGACGTGGTAGGCGTGGATCTGGAGTTCAGGCTCCCCGCCGCCGACTTCGACGGCATAGTATGGCGCGGGCACGTCATACACTTCCCCACGCCTGAGACCGTGGACAACCGCGGGCGCATCGTGCGCGTCTCCGGCTGGTACGAGGTAGACGACCCCGCGCAGACAATTCAGGAGGGATAAGGCAATGGCAGGCAGTATCAGCGTCGAAGGTATGAACGAGGTCCTGGCCGCTATCCGCAGGGTAGCGCCCCAGGTCCAGCAGGCCACGATGAAAGGACTGCAGGAGGGCGGCCTTGCCATCATCGCCGACGCAAAGGACAACCTGCGCCAGAACCACAGCGTGGTCACCGGCCTGCTGCGTGCCAGCGGTAAGGTGCAGAAGGTGGACGACGAGACTCTGGACGTGGGCTTCTTCGATACCCAGAACCGGCAGGGCTACGCCGAATATGTGGAGTACGGACGGCGTGCAGGAGGCTATCCTCCACGCCAGAACCTTGCCGCCTGGGCATATAAGAAGTTCCACCTGAAAGACTGGAGCCACGCCTGGGCCATCGCTACAAATATGACGGCACGCATCGCACGGCAAGGCACCACGCCGCACCCGTTTTTCGGTCCGGCAATAGAAAAGAACAAAGATACAATCGTCAAGAAGGTCCGCGAAGCCGTGGGCGCTGCGCTTGACAAAATAAACCCGTTTTAGACTATGACACTCGCAGAACGCTGGCAACAATTCGTGACGATGGTGCGCGGCCTTTTGGCTGGCGGCAATAGCCCCGCCCTGAGCGCCTACGCATCCGTCTACGCCCTGCTGGTGCGACGCCTGCGCCAGCGCACCGACGTGCCCGTAGGCAGCACCGCATCCGTGCCCCGCGTGGAGGTGCACACCTTCACAGAGCAGGCACGCCAGGACAAGGGCGGCCGCGTGCGCCAGCTCAGCTGCATCGTGGAGACGATCCACAACAGCAGCTTCGAGGAGGCGGCGATAATAGCCGACGAGAACCTTGCCCTGCTGACCAGCGGAATACCCACGGAAGGCACCGACGAGGTTGCCGTCACCCGCATATTCGGCGTGGTGCCTGAGCAACGCCAGGACCTCACCGAAACGAGCGACACACAAAAGATCATCTACCGGGTCCTCGACACCATCACCGTATGGGTGGAGCAGTACCCCGTGGAGCAAGAGGCTGATAATCCATAAACCAAAATATTAACAATTAAAACCAACACGACAATGGCAAAACTTGGAAACGTAATGAAGGCATACCTGAAGGTATCCTCCACCTACACCTGGCTCACCGGCGAGCAGACCAACAGCGTCAACTTCACCGCCGACGCCATAGAAGTCAGCGACAAATCGACTGACTGGAAGCAGTACATCGCCGGTGCAAAGGGCGGCACCATCGAGATCACCGTCTTCGCTGACAACACCGACGCACAGCAGCAGGAAGCTATCACCCAGTTCCGCGCTGGCCAGGAGGTGGACTTCCTGATCGGCGTCCTGGGCACCGGCAGCACCCCGACCAGCGGCGACAGCGGCAAGGCTATCATCACCGCCGTCAGCGACACCAACGACTACGGCGCAGTGAGCACCCGCAACCTGAGCCTCCAGATCACCGGCGAGCCTACCCACTACGACACCGAGGAATAGTATGGTACCGTATCGGCGCACTATCGAATTGAGCGACGGCGTGAAGGTGGACCTCCTCTTCACGCCCCACCTCTATTCGTACAAGGGCCGCGGGGGCATCACCTTCGAGGCTACGGCCAGCGAGGCCCGCCAGATGGCGGAATACTTCGCCGACCTGCTCTATTGCGCCGCGCTCAATGCGTGGGAGATAGACGAAGGAAAGGATCCGGACCAGGCACCCTTCAAACGTGGCGACTTCCACGCCCTGATAGTGGGGAGCCCCGGGGAGTTCAAGGACAGCATCGGCTTCGCGCTGCGCGCCCTTACCGGCAAGACGGCAAAGGAGCTGGTGGCAGACGCCGAGGCAAAGGAAAAGGAGGGCACAAAGGAGGACGCGGCAGGCATTAAAAAAAAACTCTTTTCGCACTTGACTGGGAGGAAGTCCAAAGTTTCCTCATAGGACGGTGCGGCAAGACGCTGCGGGAGGCGGCGGCAACCAGCTGGACGGAATACCGGCTGCTGGTGAAGGGTGAGGACGATAGGCAGAGGAGCGAGTGGGAGCGCACGCGGTGGCTGGCCTGGCGGCTGACCATCCCGCACTACAAGAAGGGCACGGCACCCAGGACCGCAAAGGACTTCTGGCCCTTCCCCTGGGAGCAGGCCGAGGACGAGGCAAGGATGCGAGAGAGGGCGGCACAATGGACACCGCCGACGGCCGAGGAGCTGGCCGCCCTTGATAGGTTATTTGCAAAGAAAAACAACACCGAACAATGAGCAAGATAGGCGATATTTTTGTGCGCCTCGGCCTGAAAAAGGACGACTTTGAAAAGGGTATTGACGAAGCCGAGAAGCAGGTCAAGGGCTTCAGCCTTTCCACGAAGGCTATGGCAACAGCAGCCGCCGCGGCGTGGGCCGCTGTGGCCGCTGCCGTGGTCAAATTCGCCAAGGATGCGGTCAAGATGACCCAGACCTGGGGCGACCAGTGGAACGTCACTATGGCGGGCGTGAAGGGCGCATACAGCGCCTTCGTGCGCCAGCTTGCCAGCGGCGAAGGCTTTGACCACCTCTTCAGTAATATGCGCGAGGCGGCAAGGGTGGCCAGAGAGGTCGCCAAGGCCCTGGACGAGGTCTTCGAGCGCACGATATCCGGTAACTATCAGACTGCCCAGATCGACAACGAAATAGCCGACTGGCAGAAGGCGATGCGCGATATGAGCAAGACTGAGCAGGAGCGCACCGCCGCCGCCAACAAGGTAAAGGACCTCACCGCACAGCGCTACCAGATCCTCAAGGATATAGCCAAGCAGGAGGGCGACACATACCGCGCCGCCTTCCAGTCGCAGACGGGCCTGAACAATGAGCAGACCGACTTCCTGGTCAAGGAATACAACCAAAACCGCCAGCTGATCAGCCAGGCACGCCAATACCGCGAGGAACGCGCCAAGGCCTACAGCTCAGCCGTGCAGGCCAATAAGACCGGCAACGTGGGCGGCGTCAACTTTGTCGCCGTGAACGACGCAATGAAGGCCTTTGACGCCCAGTACAGCGAGAGCGTGAAGACCGTCGCAGCCTGGACGAAACTCTACGACAAGGGTAACGACGAGCTGGTGGCAAATATGGCCAAGGCAGAGGTCCAGGTCATAAACCTTGACACCCAGGCCAAGCACGCCACCGACCAGGCCGACCGCTTGCTGGGCCGCTTTAATAAGGAGGACGGCGGTGGCAAGACCGTCATATCAAAGCAGGCCGATGAGAGCGTCGATAGCCTGAAGCTCCTGGAGGAGGCCCTGGACCGCGCCGACCGCAAGCGTAAGGCGCTGATGGAAAGCCACGAAGACATCGTGCCTATGACGGTGGACGTCTTCGGCATCGACGCCGATATGGAGGCCATCGACGAGCAGCTGGACGCCGCCACCGAGAGCATCCAGGAACACTATGAAATGCTGAACCAGCAGCGCGAGCAGTGGGCAGAACTTATGGAAGGCTTCAGGGACGCCATCGTCGACGGCTTCGCCGACGCCTGCGAAGAGCTTATGAACCAGCTGATGGGCCTCAAGGACTTCAACCCCGGTGCCGTGGTGCAGTCACTTCTTACACCTTTGGCCGAAATGGCCGAAAAGGCCGGCGCTATTATTATGGCCGAGGGCCTCGCCACCCTTGCGGCCAAGAGCGCGCTGGAGACCTTCGGTGCTACCGGCTGGGGAGCCGTGGCCGCTGGTGCCGCGCTGATAGCGGCAGGCGCAGCCGCAAAGGCTGGCCTTGCTGCCCTTGCAAAGGGCGGCAGCTCCGGGGCCAGCGCCACCACTTACGGAGGATCGGGCGGTGGTGGGACCACCACGCAGGACATCCAGACGGAGCTCACCATCACCGTGGAGGGCCGCATATCCGGCGGCGACATAGTGCTGGCTGGGCAGAAGACTTTGAACAGCTGGAACAGATAAAAGGACAAGGACTATGGCTTTCGACATCAATAACTACCAGGAGAAATACCGCTGGACCGGTAAAGACACCCAGAACCGTGCCGTGCAGCTGCGCATATACCAGCGCACCAGCACCCCCCAGACCCTCACCGCCATCCGTGGCCTTATCGACATCAAGCTCCAGGTTCAGGGCAGCAGTGAACCGGCCTACGCGCCTATCGTCAAGACGTCGCTTATGTTCACGCTGGTGGACGCTCCGGACCTTGCGACGGCAGGCGAAAAAAGCGGCAACTGGCAGGAGTTCTACACCCCTGACAGCACCCTCTATTTGGTGGTGCTTTACCGCAACGGCCTGCTTACCTGGCGCGGCTACATCACCCCCGACAGCTGGCGCGAGAGCCTGGCATACCGCGGCGCGATAACCATCACCGCGCGCGACAACCTGGGCCACCTCCAGGACATCCCCTTTGACGGCGCCGGCAACAACGACGGCCTTATCCAGGTCAGCCAGCTTGTCACCGACGCGCTGGACGTCATCGACTTCCCGATGCAGCTGGACAACAGCTACAACACCGGCGACGCGCAGACGCTGCGCGACAGCCACGGCCTGCTTATTGACGGCTATGTGGCCGTTTCGGAGCTCCAGGAGGACAGCTGGTACGACGCCCTGGAAAAGGTGCTCATCGCCACCGGCTACTCCCTGCGCTACGTCGGCGGTGCCACCGAGAAGCTGGCACCTATCCGCAACATCCCGCTGGGCTCATATAGCAGCAGGGCCAACGCCCTGGGCCAGGCGCGCGTCGTGGAGTTCTACGGCGGCGACCGTGAGCTGGATCCCGCCGTGCGGCAGATCACCGAAAAGGTGGACTTTGGGGCAGAGATGGAGATTGACCTGGACCCCCGCTTCAAAAATGCCTATACCGGCGGTTATAACCAGACATATAGCGGCACATACATACAGCCCTCCCTTATCCCTACCAGCTTCAACGGACGCAGCTGGAAACACACCAACCCCGACTATGCCACCAAAGGCGGCTGGGCGGAAACGCGCGGCCACCTGAACCTTACGCAGTGCGTACCCGATGCCTCACTTGAGGCCATAGACGCCGGCCTCACTTCAGAGATGGGAATATACCTGGCCGCCTCTCAGGCTTCGGACGGATCCATCACCCCCGTGCCAACTTTCCGCACGAAGGCCAACAGCACCGACGTGACGCTGCGCCTGGAATTCGCCAGCTCAGTCTACCTTAAAAATGCGGCCATACCCTTCTCGCTCTGCCCGTTTATCGGATGGATCTCAGCTATAAAGCTCTGCTTCACATACACAACGCCGGGCGGCCAGGTCTACAGCTGCAAATTCGCCGACGGTAAAGGCTCCTGGGCCTACGGCCCCTGGTATTCGCCGGCATCCTTCAAGCTGGCCGAAGAATATGCCACCAGCTTCGCCGTGGATATACCCCTGCCACCGCTTCCCACCGGCGTGGAGACCGGAGGCTGGCTTGACATCGAGTTCTACAACATCGAACACGTCGGCCTGGCCCCCACAATTTACGGCCTCTTTGCCCGCCTGACCGGCATCAAGGCCACCCTTAACGCCAAGAGCGTCCTCAAGAGCGACAACGTCACCACGGTGAACAACACTGCGTATAACGTGAAGCTGGAGCGTAAGCCCGAATTTGGGGCTATGAGCGCCCAGGTGCCTTGGATAAACCCCGCAAACTATCCCAATGCCTTCTGGGCATACAACGGCACCGACGTCGAGCCTTTGGATTATGCCGCCTACCTTAACGGCTACGCCAGCACCACCGCCATACCTCTGCCCGCGCAGATCCACAAGCAGATGCTCTGCTACTGCTACACTCCCCTGGAGGTGCTGGGCGGCAACTGCGGCACGGTGAACAAGGCCCAGCTGCTCAACTTCGGCCAGCTGGCCACCTACAAGGGCAAGGACTATATCATCCAGGGCGGCACCCTTGACGTGCTGCAGAACCGGATCAGCGGCGTAGTGCTGCACGAATTCGCCTGGTACGCCGATATGTGGGATGAGAACAACAACCCCAGCTACAGCGGCACCCCGAAATATGAGACCGACAGCACCCTAAACGGGGCCAACGGCAACAGCGCCATCGCCAGCTCTCCTGGCGGCGGAGGAGGTGGCGGTGGCGGCACGGTGACAAGCGTAGGCCTGGCAGCTCCCACCGGCCTGCAGGTCACCGGCTCTCCGATAACCACCAGCGGCACCATCCAGCTCTCTCTGGCCAGTGGCTACGAGATCCCGCTGACCGCCGACGTGAACGAGGGCAAGACGGCCTTCGGCTGGGGCGACCACGCCGATGCCGGCTATTTGAAGACTGCAGCGGACATAGCTGCCGCCCTGGGTTACGTCCCCGCCAACGGCAGCGCCGAAAGCCTGCAACGGCCCAGGCTCCAGATTGCCAGCGGCTGGGAGAATAGGCGCAATCCAACCGTTATGACCCCGGTCCTCCAGGTATCACACCCGCTGCTCGATGCCAACATAAATGCCGAGGCGGTGCTTATGATATGGCGCAAAAGAAGGTGCCGCAGCCTGGAAGAAGACCCCGTGGGATTTAAGATAAAGCCGCACCGCCGCGCCGCCTGGGGTGAGGCAAGGGGCGCAAGCGCAACGGCCACGGCCCTGACCTTCGGTAAAAGTGTGGCTCTTGATACGCTGCGCCTGCGCATCATAAACAACTACGTCTGCGTCTACGGTTCGGCCCTGCCGACGTCTATGACGCTGGCGCAGTTTTACGCCTTGACCAGCGCAGATACGCCCCGCTTCGGGCGCATCGCCAACTACACGGGCACGGACACCGACTACAAGTCACGCACCAAGGGGCGCGAGCTTTTCGGCATCGCCATACGCATCCCCAACCCCGCCTTCGCCGCGAAGGTCGTGAGGCCGCTTGCGGAAACGACGCGGGAGATCGACGGCGTCCCCCGCTATATATACACGGATATTGCGCCCCTGGTGGTGCAGATCACCGACAGCGCCATCACCGGGCGGGGCTATGATATTGGCTTCGACTGCGCTGGGCGCTTGAAATAAAAAAAGGGCGCAGCCTCTTGTGGAAGTCTGGCCCAGGGCCGTAGCCTCTTGTGGAAGTCAAGCCGGTGCGTCCGCCTCTTGTGGAAGTCAGCGCACCACAAAGATACGAAAAGAACGATAAAAACTAACATACAATGGCAAAAAAGAAGATACCCATCACCGCCGGCTTCGCCTGGCACGCCTTCGTCAAGATAGCGAAGGCGGAAAGCGGCAGCTCCGACTACGAAGACATCACGGACCCCGCTGACGTACCCAGCACTAACTGGGCGCTGGTATTCGTGGGCCCTGACTACATCCCCGCGCTGACCATACCCCTGGACTGGTCTACGATGACCGCCGAGGGCCTGGTGGCCATCAATCTCACGGCGGAACAAACGCTTGCCCTGGAAGGGCAGACGCTGCACCTGGAGGTGCGCAACGACGCCGGCACCAGCGACCTTATAACGCTGCCCGACGAGGTCTTCTACTTTGTACCCAACAATTTACACGACTGACGCTATGCCCACCGTTTACAAATACCGGCTGACCGTCCTCCACGAGGCTGACAGCTACGACGTCAACGCCGTCGACGTCCAGGACGAGAGCTACGAGCTCCAGATACTATTGGGCACCTACATCAAGGGCGACCCCGGCCCCCAGGGCAACGGCATCACCAACATAGTAACCAACGCTGACGGTACGCTGACGATCGTCCTGGAAGACGGCACCAGCTACACCACCCAGCCGCTGGTCGGTCCGCAAGGCCCCCAGGGACCGCAAGGCCCGCAGGGCCAGCAAGGTCCTCAAGGACTGCCTGGTCCCGAAGGCGCCCCTGGAGCCCAAGGTGCAACTGGCAACGGCATAGCCAGCGCCGTCCTCAATGCAGACTACACGCTGACGCTGACATTTACCGACGGAACAACCTACACGACGCCAAGCATACGAGGAGCGCAGGGTCCGCAAGGTGCAACGGGCGCTACCGGAGCCACCGGCCCCCAGGGTCCGGAAGGCCCACAAGGTCCAACCGGCCCGCAAGGTCCCGAAGGGCCGCAAGGCCCTACGGGTGCGACGGGTGCCACTGGTGCGACCGGCCCGCAAGGTCCTACCGGCCCCGCCGGCCCTGGCGTGCCTACGGGCGGAACAGCCGGCCAGGTGCTGTCGAAGGTAGACGGCACCGACTACAATACCGAGTGGCGGGGAGTTGACACCGTACCAACGGAGGACAGCGACAACCTCATAACCAGCGGTGGAGTGTATAATGTGTTAGGGGATATTGCAACCATTTTAGCAAGCATTTAGTATGAGCGCACAGACAGACATAGCAGCAGACCTTACCCGCATAATAGGCGCGAAGTCCGACCTCAAGACAAGCATAGAGGGCAAGGGCGTGACCGTACCTTCCGCTACGAAGATTGACGGTTACGCAGCTCTCGTTGACCAGATACAGCAGGGAGGCGGTGGTCACACAGGAACAGTAGATACAGTAGGCTTAACTGCTCTTGGCTGGGACTCCTACGACATCCAATGGCTGCAAGACCACGTTTGGTGGGATGCGGAGGACGACGCGGAGTGGGCTGTAACGGAGGCAAACAAAGCATTTGGTCCCAACGGAGCGACACCGCTGACGTGGAATACCCGAAGCCGCATCCAATACAATCCAGATTGTAGGTATCTGCCGAAGCTGACATTGCCGAACAACATCAACTCAATGTACTCTGTATTCACCAGATATGTTCATCTGGTGGCAATCCCTACTCACGGATGGGACTTGTCGGCTGTCACTCGCTATGACCAAGCCTTCCGTATGTGTTATAATCTTCGCTCTATTGGGGATACAAGTTACTTTGTCACAGCCAATACTACAAAAGTGGAAATGATGTTTGACTCATCCCCGGAGTTCTTTGCCATTGATGTGTCGCATTGGAACACAAGTAATGTGACAACTTTCCAAAGCACATTTGCTGGGACGGCAATCGAAAGTATTGATATGTCGGGTTTCTCTTTAGCGAAAGTGACCACTATGGCCACAATGTTCAATACTTGTCGCTATCTAACATCCGTGAAGTTCCCGACAAATGCAAGCGCCCCCTTATTGACCGTTATGCCGAGTTTCGCCAGCTGTCCATCTCTCAAAGAATTGACGATATCATTGACAGCGGCGACTTTGACTAATAGCCAAAGTGTCATATACTATTGCAGCGGCATTAAGAGATTCAAGTTGTCTCTTGCGTCAACCTCCGTAACTTCCTTTACTCAACTTGCGGCTGGATGCGGTCAGTTATTGGAATTAGACCTTACCGATATAGACACTACAAGCTGCGCCCAAGCAGGTCTTGGTAACTCCGTGGGGCAATCTCCGTTTGGTGCTACATTTGGTTTAACCACCATCAAGCTGGGTGCAAATTTCTTCAAGGGCTCGTTTACTACTCTATATGTTACAGAGTCTAACTCTTGGACCCGCGACTCTATCTACGAGAGCCTATACACCAACCAGACCACAAGGGATAGCAACTCAAACGCCGTGACCGTCAAGCTGGCCACCCAAGCCTATGATAGGCTATCCGCGCAGGACATATCCGATATAGCAACGAAAAACATCACCTTAACGAGAGGATAAACTATGACCATCAATTACTACACCAACCACAAGGAGATACGACCTGACGAGGGCAAGGTGCTTTTTGACGGCAAGGACTACACCACCGCAGTATCTATGCCGCTGACAGCCGACCACACCGTATGGCACGATGCGGATGCACCTGACCCCGAAGAAATCGAAGAAATAACCGACACCGAAGCGTTGCATATAATTACAGGCAAAGATGAATAGAGCAGAAGCACTACACTACCGCAGGAGCATCGAGGATGCTGCGGCACTCCAGAGCGACGAGAAGGCGCTGGAGAATATCTACTTATACCCCAAGTGGGCGGACAGGCTCAACAAGGAAAATCCACAACAGTATGGGGAGGATATTCTTGTAGGCGAAAGATTGCAAGATGACGACAAGCTGTGGAAGTGCATCACGGCTCACAAGGCTCTCGCCAACTGGAAGCCCAAAGACTCGCCATCCCTCTTTGTCGAAGTTTCGGCAGACGAGTGGCCGGAAATCCCAGAGAATATCCCGTCAACTGCCCCTTGGATGAAAGGAGATAAAGGGGCTTGGAAAGCCGAGCGTTACATCTGCGCAATGGATAACTGCGTTTGGAACCCGGACCAATACCCGGCAGCTTGGATAAAACAATAACAAAAAACACAATAAAATGGACTGGAACACCTTAATTATGACCTTGCTGGGCGGCACCTCTATAATTGGCCTCGTCCAGGCGGTTCGCTACCGCAAAGAAAACAAGCGCCTCAAGGAGAACGAGGTGAAGCTCTCCAACATCGACGCCCAGAAGCAGGAGATCGACCTGGCCGAAATGTATAAGGACAAGGTCGTGGAGCTTGCCGAGCTTATGGAGCAAGTCAGCAAGAAGCAGGACAGCGGCAACGACAACCAGGCCCGGATCCTCCAGAAGCTGGACACCCTTGACGAAAGGATGGACAAGGTGGAGGGCAAGGTCAGCGACATCGTGACCTACCTGAACGGTGACTTCCAGGACTACCTCCAGCGCCAGCACCAGCCGAAACCCCGCAAACCCAAAACCCCGAAACCCAAAACCAAAGACAATGGAAACGCTGCGTAAATTCTTCTGCTTTTTCTGCGCCGCCGTGGCCCTTTTCGCCGCGATAGGCTGCACCGCCTACCTCTTTTATTTCGGCAAGCCTTTGTTTGCCGTTGCCTGCATCTGCCTGGCGGCTATGGCTGCGCCCTTCGTCTACACCTGCGTAAAAGAGCTGCTGAAATGATACTGCACATCCAACGCTTCGCAAAGAGAGCCGCCTACACTATCGGGCGGCTCTACATCGACGGCGTCTATTTCTGCGATACCCTTGAGGACACCGACCGTGGACTGAAGCAGTCTATGCCCCTCTGGGAGATAGAGCAGAAGAAGGTCTACGGGCAGACAGCCATCCCCACCGGCATCTATGACGTACTGCTGAGCTATTCGCCGAAATTCGCCAGCCGTCCCTGGGCCACGAAATACCGCGGGATGCTGCCCCTGATTAACGGCATCCCCGGCTTCAGCCGCGTTTTTCTGCACGTCGGGAACACCGCGGCCGACACGGAGGGCTGCCCCCTTTTGGGCAAGAACACCGTGGTGGGCAAAGTCACCCAGAGCACCGTCACCTTCCAGGAATTTATGGACCGCCACATAATGCGCGCCCTGACCCGGAAAGACAAGATACGCATCAAGATCACGAGGACCTATGGATAGCGAACAAAAGGCCATTTTGGCGGGACTTATAGCCGCGCTGGTATGTTTCCTTGCCGGCGGATGGTTCGGCCTTGAAATGGGCCGAAAACGGGCCGAAAACAAGCCCCCGAAAATAGAGGTGCGCGTCGACACCGTGACCATCACCCAGGTGCGCGTCGACACCGTGGAAAAGGTGCGCACAATAACGGCCTATCTCCCCGTGGTGCCGGATGACGACGAACCGATGGACACCATTGACAACCCCTACGACAACCCGCCCGACAGCGTGGCCGTGGAAATCCCGATCAGCCGATATGTGGCAGAGCAGGACAGCCTCTACCGCGTGGTGGCCGAGGGCTACGCCGTCGACTTCAAGGAAATAACGGTCTACCCCAAAACGGTAACAATTTGTCACCAGTTGGAAGTGCCAAAACCTACGCGCTGGGGTATAGGTATCCAGGCGGGGTATGGTGCCACTCTCAACCATAACACTGTGCAGCTCTCACCCTATATTGGTGTCGGTATATCATATAATATCGTATCCTGGTAAGTCAGGAGTTTTTTCATAGTTCTCATTAGGCGGCGGCGGCGGTGATGTTCCCGCCGTTTATTAATTTTTTTTGAAAATGTTTGCAAAATCAAAAAATAATATTACCTTTGCATCAACAAACAACAACAAACACAAAACACACACGATTATGAAAACACTCTACACCGACAACTCAGCGCTCATCGAACTCTTAACCAACAACGGTATCAGCATTATCTGCAATGAACAGATGGAGATGACCATATCCGACGAGGATGCAGAGCGCATCCCTACAATGATTGAGGAACTGGCCCCGGCGGCAATTAGCGATTACACCATCGAATAAGGGAGATACACGATTATGGCACGCGGGGGACAGCGCAAGGGCGCAGGCCGCAAGGCCATCGGAGGAGAGTGCCGCACGGCGACGCTCTCCATTCGCGTGAGCGAGCAGACGCGGGAGGCTGCAAGGCAGCTCCGGTCCCAGGGCATCGACCTGGGTGCCGAGTTGTCCGAACTTATCGGACGACTTACTAAAAAATAACTACCTTTGCACGGGTGCACCATAGGACCCGTGTGTGTTTGAGGGGCGCGGCCAAAACAGCGGCTGCACCCCTCATTTTTTACCAGATTGTCGGACCGTTGACAAAAGAGGGCACCCCCGAAAGGGCACCCTCCTTGATTATCAGCGTTTTCTCCATCATTCGCCGTGACCCGCTTGGGAGCAGGAGCGCCTGAAAGGGCCACCACGGCCACATCTTATTGGCGTCAATAAAATGGTGGAAAATGCAATGCCTGCGCCCTCTCTTAATATACTCCCACCTTTGCAAACCCTTTCAATCCTTTTCACCGGCTTTCACGTCCGTTGACGGCGCGGTGACGTTGACGGGCTCCAGGAGCTCCACCGTCTGGCGTCGCAGCTCGTCGTCAATATCGCGGTACCGTGCGAAGGCCCTGGACCCTTCGGCGTGGCCGGACAAGCTGCCCACCAGCGCCGGATCCTTCACCTGGCGGTAGAGGTTGCCGACAAAGGTACGCCGTGCCAGGTGGCTGCTTGCCACGTCGCACAGCGGCCGCTTCTCCTCTTTTCTGGTCACCGGATTGAGGACGGCCACCGGCCTGGTAAGCTCTGCGCGCTCGAAGATCTCGCGGATGGCGTAGTTGTACTGGCGTATATCTTTCACCGGCAGCAGGCGGTCGCCGAAAAGGCCGGCATACCTTGCCACGATCTCGCGGGCCGTGGCCGTCAGCGGGACGCGCACCACCACGGGGTGGCCCTCCGAACTTTTGCGCGGTATGTAGGTGAGCACCCCGTCCACCACGTCGTCCTTCTTGAAGCGTGCCAGGTCGCCGTAGCGGCACCCCGTCAGGCACTGGAAGATGAAGACGTCCCGCTGCACCGCCAGCCGCGGTATACGGTCCAGATCCAGCGCATAGAGGGCGTCGCGCTCCTCGATGGTAAGGTAGAAGGGCGTGCCGTAGACGGCGGTGCCTATCTTGAAGCCCACGAAGGGGTCGTTTTTTGTCAGTCCGCGCTCCAGGCACCAGCGCCAGAAGGCCCGCACGATCTTCAGGCAGTCCGTGGCGTAGTTGCGGCTGCGCGCCTCGCGGTCCGGCTCCGCCAGTATGAAGGCCCTGAAGGCGTCAAGGTCGTCGGCCGTCAGCCCGTCCAGGGTGACCGGTGCCTTGCGATGACCCTGCCACCGCTTCAGCGTATCGCGCACCGTGGCGTAGTGCTTGCGCCGGCCCTGGCTGACATCGCGGCTGGCGTCGAAGGCATCCCAAGCATCGAAAAAGGCGGCGGGCTCCAACTGGTAACGATTTGTCACCACTTGCTGCAGGGCGTCGCGCGTCACCGTCGCCGGATCCGCCGCGGCGAACCAGTCCAGCAGGCGCGTGCGCATATCCTCCAGCTGGGCGCGCAGCTCCAGGAGCTCGCGCTGGCGAAGGCCCCCCAGGCGGGGCACGATGACGGACCCGTCACGGAAGCTGGCCGGCTCGACCCAAAGGCCGGAGCGCAGACGGTGGACGTGGTCGCGGCCGCCGGTGAAGCGCAGCAGCACCTCCGACTTCCCGCGCTGATCCACGCGGTCCGATAGGTAGAAATTGACGGTGGCCATAGTTACAAACCGAACATCCAGCCGCGGCCGGTGAGGAGCCAGTCAGCCCCGACGTTGTACTTTTCAACCAGGACGGTCAGCCACTCCGGCTTCAGGATCCGGCGGCTGTGGTCAGCTGCCTGCTTTGCGAAATTGCGGCGGTCGCAGCCTATCTCGCGGCAGAGCTGCGACTGACTGACGGCACCCAGACCAACAAGGTGGTCGTATGCCTCGAAAAAGCGGTCGGTGGGGGTTTCGGTGGTCATCGCAGTATGTTGTCAAATGCTTTTTTTACTTCATCCAGAGCGTCGAAAACCTCCAGGGTGCGGTCGATATGCTCAAGGTTGGAATAGGCCACCTTTTTGCCGTCCGGAGAGAAATAAAACACGCTCTCGTCCTCGGATGCGCCCTCCCTCGTATATCTGCACTCAACGGCGATGCAATCCTTTGGGTTCCGGACAAAGGCGCTGTCGCGGGCACTTTTCGGCCAACTCAACGGTGCGACTGGATCCGAATTGGCGGCGACGTCATAGGCCGCAAGCGTGGCCACCTGGACGGTAAGGGCGTCACCCTTTGCACTGGCTTCTTCAATATCTGCCAGCCTGCTCTCGAAGTCAGCCTTCTGCGCCGCATAGAAGTCAAGGGCGCGCTGGAGCTCCGGCAGTGGATTGACGGCGCTGTCACGCCTGACGACCTCCGTCACCTTATGGGGCGCGAATTGTGGCCGCAGGGCGTCCAGATATGCCTCAATTTTGGCGCTTTCGGTGTTGCTGGTACAAGATACCAGCGCGACAATAAATGCCGCAAAAATGGTTCTTTTCATAGTCTTACTGGTGTGATATTGTTTCAATAATGCCAAGCAGGCGGTCTATTTGCGCCTGGCTTTTTTCTGTGATTTTACGCTGGGCGGCGAGCTCATCCAGGAAGCGCGCCGTCTGTCCCGTGGTATGGTTGTTATTTCCGGCCACGGCCTCCGAATTTGCGCCATTGGCAATAGCCACGGGCGCCTCGCCATAAAATACCGACATCGGGATGCCGGTGGCCTTCGATATACTCTCCACCAGAGAGGTCCGGACGTCGTCTTTTGATAATAGCTGTGACAAATTCTGCACGGTGGTATTAAGAAGATCCGCCACCTGCTGCTGCGTAAATTTATTTTTTCGCAAAATTTCTTTGATAGTTAAACCTTTCATAGTAAGTCATTAAAGCGCACGATTGAAAAAATACTTGAAAATTTTTCAATCAGATGCTTGATTTTTCAATTATTCGATTTATATTTGCAGAAACAAACGGAAGATTTACCAAAAGTAAACAAATAATTTTTAACCACAAATTAGACACACACGCGCTATGGCAAACACCGACATCGACATCCAGATCAAGCAGATGGAAGAATTGAGCGACAAACTCTACCAGCTGGGCAAGCAGATGTGCTACGAAAACGTCACCGGCTCCCTGCCCTATATTGCAGGCTCCCAGCTGCGCTCCCTTTCCGACATTATCGACAGCCTTACCGAAGGGCTGAACGAAGAACTGATACGCAAAGAGCACAACGCATAACCCCTATGGAACACATCAACAAAGTACAGCTGCGCGGCAGGATAGGCTACCTGCGCCTGCGCCAGATAAACGACACCACGGTGGCCAACTTCAGCGTCGCCGTGTCCGAAACCTTCAAGAAGCGCGACGGCTCCACCGTCACCACCACCCAGTACGTCAACTGCGCCGCCTGGGAGAGCCTGGACCGACCGATCCACAGCCTCCAGCAGGGCTGCGACGTAGAGGTCAACGGCCGCATCGTCAACCGCAGGTACACCGACCGCGACGGCGTGGAGCGCAGCATCACTGAGGTAAAGGCCGACAACGTCAAGGTCCTGGGCTACCCCGAACCGGCGGCACCGGCAACCCCCGGCGATATGCCTGACGACATAGCATTTTAGCCAATAGGGGCGGCCTCCACCTTATCCGTTAAACAACAGCAACAAAAACCCCGGTGGCAATAAGCTGATACGGTCGCCCCTTTAAACAAATACCAAGGCCCTGGGAAGCCCAACCTGGCAGGGAAACCAGCCCAGCCCCGCCTGCGGGTGACACCGCGACTGGGCACCAAGACAAACCAAAACAACACACACAATGAAAGCACACACACGAAACACCCGCGAAGCCCTGCTGATAGCAGCCGGCGCACTTTTCTTCCCCCTGCTCTGCATAGAGTGCTGGTGGATTAACCTTCTGGCCATCGTCCTCCTGGGCGGTGCCGCCTTGTTGAACCCCGAATATACCAGGTAAGATGACCGACCCGACACTACGCAAGCAGCAGATCGCCGAGGCCGCCCATAGGATGGCGGCCCTGGGCCTGAGCAACCTGGCCGCCGATGACCTCCGGCGTGACGTCCTCTGGGTATCTACCCCCGTGCAGCTCTTCGACATTATGGCCGGCGCAGCCGCCCCCCTGAGCGTCCGGGATGCCGGCATCGTGGAGGCCGCGCGCACCTGGCTGTACGGCATCGACGTGGACGCCCTGCCCTACCACGCCATCGTGGCCAGCGGCGAAATGAGCGACGGCAGCGTGCAGAGCTTCTGCCAGCTGCTGTTCGTGGGCAGCGATCACCTGGAGTGGGCATACGAGCGCCCGCTGCGCCAGAAGGCCGACGGCCCCGGCAGCGTCTTCCACATCTATTGCGCCATCTACAACGCAACACACCCCGATAACTCCGAACTGGGCCTCATATCCGTGCTCTCACTTGCCGGCGGCCTGGTACGTCTCAAATAATACGAAACTATGACAACAACCGCAACAACCATCACCACCAAGGCCTTTTTGAAGGGCCTGCGTGAGCTCCGCGTCAAGGACGTGGAGAGCGTCCGCGCCGCGATTATGGAGGCGCTGGGCGTGAACAACCCGGTGAGCTTCCGCAACTACGCCCGCGGCCGCAACCGCCTGGACGTGGAGAAGGCGGCGGCCATCGCCGCCATCTTCGGCCGCTACGGCGTCCGCGAACCCTGGGGCAATTAGAACATTATCACCGCAAAATTATGGATATAAGGATTGACAAAATGACCCTGCACAACTTCAAGGGGGTGCGCGACCTGACGGTCGACCTTGGAGGACGCAACGCAGAGATCGCCGGCCGCAACGGTGCCGGCAAGAGCACCATCTTCGACGCCTTCACCTGGCTGCTTTTCGGCAAGGACCACCGCGGTCAGGACTGGACCAACTTCGACATCAAGCCGATAGATCCGGACACCGGCGAACCCTTCCACCGCCTGGACCACTGGGTGGAGGCGCAGCTGGCCATCGACGGCAGCGCCAAGACCCTGCGCCGCGAGATCCGCGAAGACTGGGTCAAGCCCCGCGGCCAGGCCGAGGAGGTCCTGAGGGGCCACACCCAGACCTTCAGCATCGACGGCATCCCCTGCAGCACCAAGCGCGACTATGACACCGCCGTGGCCCAGTGGATCGGCGAGGACATCTTCAAGATAGTGACCAACCCCCTCTTCCTGATTGACGACCGCTACACCAACTGGCAGGCGCGCCGCAAGGTGCTGCTGGCCCTTGCAGGCGACGTGGATATGACGGCCATACACGACAAATTCGCCGAGGTGGTGGCCGCCGCCAACGGCACGCCGCTGGAGGTTTTCCGCAAGAAGATCGCCGCCGACAAGAAGGCCTGCAAGACTGACCTTGCCACGGCCAACGCCAACGTCAAAGCCTGGTACAAGGCGCTGCCCGAAGTGGTGGACGCCGGCAGCGCGCGTGCCGAGAAGGCCGCCCTGGAAGCCGAGACCGAAAAGAAGGTGGACGCCGTGAAGGCTGAGATCGCCGACATCGACGCGGCCGTGCTCAACGCCAACGAAGCCGTCGGCAAGGTCCGCACCCAGATAAATAAGTTGACCGCACAGGTCATCGAGCTGGACCAGGAGCAGGAGGACCTGGTAAAACGCGCATACCGCGCCGCGCGTGACCTCTACAACGAGGAGCTGGAGGCGTGGAACAAGCAGCAGAACCAGATATCCGCGGCGCAGCGCGTGGCCCTCGATGAAAAGAACGACGCCGCCGTCTGCGCGGCGGTCATCGTTGGACTGAAGACCGAGATCCAAAACCTGGGCCAGCAGTACGCCGCCGAGCGCGACGCCGCCTTCAACCAACCGGACCGCTGCCCTGAGTGCGGCCAGATGCTGCCCGCCGAATACCTGGAAAAGGAGCGCGGCACCTTCGAGGAGCGCCGCCGCCGGCGGATGGAAGAGCTCCGGCAGAAGGGCGCGGCCATCAAGGCCAAGATCATCGAAAAGCAAACCGAAATGGAGCAGCACAACGCCACCGCGGCCGCTGCAGAACAGCAGCTGGAAGGTTTGCAAAATGCGCCCATTTCCCGCCCCGTGGAGCCCAAATACGACGCCATCCGTACATCCACCCAGTCCAGCTCCAAATACGCCGAAATAGCGGCCAAAATCAAGGCACTGGAGGCCGAGCGTGACAAGCTCGCCGAAAGCAACCCCGCCGACCTTGAGGACAGCGTGGCCAAGCGTGCCGAGAAGGATGCCGAAATAGCAAGGATCCGCAAGGAACTGGCCGCCGCCGTGGAACCCCTGATGGAAGCCATCGCCGCCGAAAAGGAGCGCAAGCGCCTGGAGGGTATGATTGAGGAGGAAAAGAACCGCGCCCTGAAGCTGGCCGACGAGCTGGCCCGCCTGGAGCGCCTGGAATTCGACGCCGCCGAATATGCCAAGGCCCAGATCGACGCGCAGACGGACGCCGTCAACCGCCTCTTCACCGTGGCCCGCTGGAGGATGTTCGACTTCACCCTTGACGGCGGTGCCGTGGAGACCTGCGAGGCTATGAGCCTGGACGGCGTGCCCTACCGCAGTATGAACGACGCCAAGCGCGTACAGATAGGTATGGACGTCATCGCCACTGTGGGCACCCGCTACAGCGTCACCGCCCCGATATTCATCGACAACGCCGAAAGCGTCCTCCAGGACAAATTCGCCACGCGCGCCCAGGTGGTGCGCCTGGTGGTGGCAGATCAGGACCTGACAATCAACCAACAATAACACACACGCCCTATGAAAACAAAGAACTGCATCAAGTGGGTCGACAGCCGCGACAAGGGGTATATAATCCTGCTGGTGCTCTGGCTATTCAGGCACGCGGAACGTTTCGGCCTCAAGCCCCGCAACCGTAAGGAGATTCTGGCCTTTTTCAACAGCGACAGCTACAGCCTTGACGGCAGCGCGAACCTTATCGTGGCCGATCCTATGCCAAAGCGGTCAATCTACGACGGCCTGCTGGCAGAGCGCCAGCGCCGCGACCGCGAGAGGGATGCCGCAGGGACACCCGAACCCACCCAGGAGGAGCGCGCCCAGATGGACGCCCTGCTGGCCAAATTCCCAAACCTTATACAGCGCAGGCAAAGCGCTCCCACACTCTTCAACTATTAACCTATGACCCTCCTCGATATGGCACGGGCCTACCCCGAAATGAGCGTCACCGTGCGGCTGGCCGACCTGAAGGCCGCCGCACTGGAGCTGGCGCAGCAGATCCGCCGCGACGCCGAAGCTGACCAGCGCCGCCGCGAGCGCGACTACGGCAGCCCCCTGGTCCTCCAGGACAAGGTGGCCGCGGATCTTGGCGTAAGCAACACCACCCTCTGGCGCTGGGGCAAGTCAGGCGACCTGCACCCCGTCAAGATAGGCGGCAAGGTATACTACCGGCAGGCCGAGATCGAGGCCATCGTGGAGGCTCACACCGAAAAAGAAATGACACACTAACAACTTACAATTTATCACTATGGCAAACACCGACAAAAACGCCGTTGCAACGGCAAACCAGGGCGGCGCAGTGGCCGCGACCGACTTCATCACTTACAAAAATCAACTTACCACCAGCGTCCTCAATAGGATCGGCCAGCTGGCCAAGGGCGGCATCACCGTGCCCCCCGGCTACAAGGCCGACAACCAGATATACCTGGCATTTTTGAAGCTCAGCTCTATGGAGACGCGCGACCACCGTCCGCTGCTTTCCGCGGTGACACCCCAGAGCGTGGCCAACGCTATGCTGACAATGTGCATCCAGGGCCTGAGCCTGGAAAAGAACCAGGTGGCCTTCATCCAGTACGGCAACGAGGTACAGTACCAGATCCAGTACCAGGGACGCATCGCCCTGGCCAAGCGCTACGGCGCGGGCGACCCCCAGGCGCAGGTCATCTACGAGGGTGACGACTTCGAGTACGAGATCAACCCCGACACCGGCAAGAAGCGCATCGTGAAGCACCTCCAGAAGCTGGAGAACATCGACAAGTCGAAGATCGTGGGCGCGTGGTGCCTGATACCCTACGCCGACGGCAAGCAGGATCCGAAGGTCGAGGTTATGACGATGGCCGAAATCAAGCAGAGCTGGCTGCAGGGTGCCACCAAAGGCGAGAGCCCTGCGCACCGCAACTTCCCCGCTGAAATGTGCAAGAAGACGGTTATCAGCAAGGCCTGCAAGCTCTTTATCAGCGGCAGCGACGACACCGGTATATACGACCAGACCGACGCCCCCGAATACCAGGAGACCGTGGTGGTCGACAATAAGGCAAACGCCGCGGAGGCCACCTTCACCGAACTACCCAAGGCACCGGAGGCCGAGGCCGTGAAGGCTGCCGAAGCCGTCAACACTGACACCGGCGAAGCCATCGACATACAGCCGGAGCCGGCACCCGCAAGGCGTCCCGTACCCCAGCCCGTGAAGGATCCGGGCGATATGCCTGACGAATTCACCCTTTAAGCGTAGCCGCTATGCAGCTGAAAGTCATCGCCAGCGGCAGCTCCGGCAACTGCTACATCCTCGAAGGCCGCACCACCGCGCTCATACTGGAGTGCGGGGTGTCTCCTGAGAGGCTTATGCGGTCCACCAGCTGTCCTATTTCACGCATCGCCGGCTGCCTGGTGAGCCACGAACACAGCGACCACGCCGCCTACGTCGGGCGCTTTGCCAACCTGGGGCTGGACGTCTACGCCAGCGCCGGGACCCTGCAGGCCCTGGGCAAGGACGGCGACGCCAATATGCACGCCCTGCTGCCTATGGTCAGCGCCCGCGTGGGTGAATTCACCGTGCGCCCCTTCCCGCTGCACCACGACGCCGCCGAGCCTTTCGGCTATATGGTGGAGCACGAAGATATGGGCCGGTTACTTTTTGTGACCGACACCCGCCAGGTGGACTACACCTTCAGGACCTACAACCTGAACCACATCCTGGTGGAGGCCAACTACAGCGGCGAGATCCTGGACGGCCACATCCTCTGCGGCGACATCGACGGACACCGCGCCCGCCGGATCGAGGCGACGCACCTGAGCCTGCAGGCCGCCGTGGAGCTGGTGAAGGCCAACCAGACGCCCGCCCTTTTGAACGTGGTGCTGCTGCACCTCTCCAGCGGCAACAGCGACGCCAAGCGCTTCCAGCAGGAAATGCGCAGCGCCCTGCTTGTGGACGCCGAGGTGGAGGTGGCAGCTCCCGGCCTTACGATTAACCTTGACAAAGAGTATTTTTTGACGATATGACCGACTATTTACCGCACGATATTGACGCCCGCGACGACGAAAAGATGCAGGAGCTCCAGATGGACCTCAAGGGCCAGGGCTACGGCCTTTTCTGGGCCCTCCTGGAACTACTATGGAAAAACGAGGGGCGCCTTGAATACAAGCCCGCACGGCTGGCCTACAACATCCGCTGGTGCACCGCTGAAGAGGTCCAGCAGGTAGTGGAGAACTACGGCCTCTTCACCGTCCAGGACGGCTACTTCTGGAGCGAGAGCCTGCTTCGGAGGATGGAGGCCAGAAACGCCAAGGGGATTGAAAGGACCGAGCAGGCCAGACGAGCCGGCAAGGCTTCGGCAAGAGCCCGCGGCGTAGCCCACGATGAACAAGAAGGCCCCGACAATTCAACGGCAGTTCAACAGCAGTTCAACGCCGGTTCAACAGCAGTTCAACAAAATCCAACTAACAACACAACACAACACAACACTACACAACATCTCTCTCTCTCTGAAGGCGCGCCCGCGCGCGCGAGAGAGGGCGAGGATAGAGAGAGAGACTTGATTTTTTTGAGATTTTTCTTCAAGAACTTCAAAGACCCAGCTGGAGAGATGGAGCGCTACTGGGACAACTACGCCGGCCAGGGCTGGAAAACCAGCAAGGGCGCGGCAATAGAGGACAAGGTGGCCTACTGCTCCGGCTGGAAGCCCCTGGACCCCTCACCGCGTTTCGGTAAAAACGCCCTGACCTGGTACGAGAAATTCTACAACGATGCCGCACCGGACTTCAAGGACCCCCTCAAGCTGCTGACCGACCTGACCGAAATAGTGCCCAACGGTGGCGAGACCGTCCTCCGGTACTCCACCAAAAGCACCGGCCAGAAGGTCGCAAACTGGCTGATTAGTCACGGCGGCTATGCGGCGGTCGCTGTCCAGGTCGCCACGAAGAAACAACCCACCCCCAACCCCCTCCCTTAAAAAACCATACACAATGAGCAAAGACAACCATATCTGCGGCCACTGCAAACACTACGACGACGAGCGCGCCTGGTGCCGCCAATACAAGGAGAGCGCGCCCTACTTCCAGATCAAGACCTGCTACGAGGATAACCAGCCCGAAGCCCAGGAGCCCACGAAGACCTGCAAGATATGCGGGCGCACTCTTCCCCTTGACCAGTTTCCGAAACACCCCCGCACAGCCGACGGCCACTCTACGATCTGCCGCGAGTGCTACAAGACAAAGAACGCCGACAGCCTGCGCAAGGCCGCCGAGAACAGCGCCGCTGCCCGCAAGGGTAACAAGCGCGGACCCTACAAGCCCAGGGTCGTCGAAACGAAGCCGGCCCCCGTGGCAGAGACGAAGCCGGTGCCCGTGGCCGAAACGAAGCCGGTGCCGGTCCTGGGAATAAAGCCGGTGCCCGATACTTCAATTGAAATTCAGTCCCCTTCAGGTATCCGTCACGGACTGAGTTTTTGGTCCGACCGCCAGCTCTTTGACGAGCTTATAGCCCGCGGCTACCGGGGCAAGCTCACCCGCATCGTCGAACTATCAGCACCGGACGAGCAATGAAAGAGGACACCAGATGGTACGACCAGGCAAGGCTGCAGGCGGCTGGCGTCGACGATATGACCTTCGACTGCGGCCTCTGGTACTACCCCACACCGAAGGGTCGGATGGCCTGCCCTCCATACGTCCGCACCGCCGAGGACATCGAGGCATATTTCCGTGGATCCGATCGCGAATTCACCCTGAACGCCCGCCAGAAGGGTGCGAGGGTGTACAACCCCCAGGGCCACCCTCCCTACCGCCCGGTGGAGGCGCTGGACCCGATCACCGGCAAGGTGGTCGACACCTTCGACAGCATCAACGCCGCCGCCAGGGCGGTGCAATGCGCAGCCTGCACGATAACCAACGCCCTGCGCACCCACGGCATCGTCCGCGGCTGCCGCTGGCGCAGGGTCAAAACCGAATAGCCTATGACCAACAACCGCAACCCCCAGCTTTTCTCACTGGAAGACATCCAGGAAATCATCACCGGCAAGGTGACGAAGCGCAGCCGCCCCTCCCACCCGGAGAGCCGGCTCCAGTGCTCCTGCGTCCAGTGGTTCCGCCTGCAGCACGCCGACAAGCGCCTGCTGCTTTTCGCCGTGCCCAACGGCGGCTTCCGCATAGCGTCCGAAGCTGCGCGCCTCTACGCCGAGGGCGTGGTGCCCGGCGTGTCCGACCTTATCTACCTTGAACCCCGCGGCAACTACGGTGCCCTCTGCATCGAAATGAAGACCACCCTCACCGGATCCCGCCAGAGCGACTGCCAGAAGGAGTGGCAGAAGGCCGTCGAGGCCGTGGGTATCAGGTACGTCATTTGCCGCACCCTTGAAGAGTTCATCAAGGAGGTGGATGACTACCTGGCCCTGGAGCCTATGGTCCCCGCAGTCGGGGAGGTGGAGTTTTGAAAGGATGCCCGCCACGCTTGCAAAAGTGCCCCAAATTCCGCGCTTCGCCCCCTCACTGGTATAGTTACTCATTTGAAGGGAAAACAAGCCGAATTTGCCCCGCTTCTTGCGTTTTTACTGAAGTGTACCAGATACACCCAAACGGAAAAATATCATAACTTTGCAAAAAATAGCCACTTATGCCGAAAAACATCACCGAGAAGGACTACCTGCACCACACCACGCGGCAGCTCCAGAGGCTGGCCCAGGACCTGAAAGACACCGGCCTGACCATCGCCGAGCTGTCACGCCGCACCGGTATGAACTGGGACACCGTCTACAAGGCGCTGAACCGACGCCCCGTGCGCTTCGACAATGCCGAGCGCCTGCGCTACTTCTGCCAGCGCTGGCAGGAGGAGCACCCGCAATACACCACCGGCACCTACGCCATCACCGCCGAGCCGGGCGTACCGACGGGCGTGCCGAAGCCAGAACCGGCGCCCGAACAACCCAAACCCGCCACCCCCGCACGCGGCAAGGGCGGCAAATTCGTGAAAAAGGAGGAGGCGAAATGAAAAAGGTCATCACCATTATCCTCATAATCATTAGCACTTGCGGCATCTTATTCACGGCTTTGCGCGGCCAAACAAATGCCCTCATTTGTTTCTGCGTATCATTGCTGCTATCAGTCCGCAGTCTAGACCATCTCGACAATGAACAACCTTGATAGACCTAAACAAATGAAAAAAGAACGCACCACTATAGAGCTGCAACGCCTCAAGCTGAACGAAGGGCAGCTGGACTGGCTGCCCAGGAACCCGCGGCAATGGACCAAAGACGCCCTCAGCCTCATCGTCAAAAGCATCAAGGAGGATCCGGACTTCCTGGAGGACCGCCCCGCGCTGGTGGTGCCCCTGGACGGCACCGGCGACTTCGTGGTTTTTGCCGGCAACTTTCGCTGCGAGGGTGCCCGCGCCGCCAAGGTAGGCAAGGTGCCCTGCATCGTTTACGAGCCTGAATACGCCGACGACCGCCTCACCGTCATACGCCGCGCCATAAAGGACAACGGCCAGTACGGTGAGTGGGACCCCGACATCCTGGCCAATGAGTGGGACGATATGCCCCTGGCCGACTGGGGTATGCCCAGCTGGGTGACCGGGGACCGGGACGGCAGCGGCCTGAACCTCTCGACCAAGGGCCGCGAGGGTGAGGATGAAAACTACGACGCATTCGTGGATAAGTTCAAGCAGAAGCTGACCACTGACGACTGCTACACCCCGCCGGCAGTGTTCGACGCCGTGCGCGACTTTGTGGACCAGCATATCGTCCCGCTGAAGGGCAAGACCGTCGTGCGCCCCTTTGTGCCTGGTGGCGACTATGAGCACTACGACTACCCCGCCAACGGCATAGTCATAGACAACCCGCCCTTCTCCATCCTTTCCAAGATACTGCGCTTCTACCACGACAACAGCATCCCCTTCTTCCTTTTCGCTCCGTCGCTGACACTGTTCACGGCGGCAGACTGCGACCTTACCTACATCGTCACCAGCGCGGACGTCGAATACGAGAACGGCGCAGTCGTCAAGACGGGCTTTATCACCAACCTCGTGGACGACCTGCGCATCTGGCTGTGCCCCGAACTGACCGACGCCATTGAGGACGCGCAGGAAAAGGAGGACAAGACCAAGCGCGGCTTTGTCTATCCCGACAACATCGTGACCGCCGCCACGCTGGGCAAGATTGTGGAGCGTTCCGTGGAGCTCAAGATACCGAAGGTGGCCTGCGAGTATATCCACGACAGCGATAGCGCCAAAGAGCAGGGGCGCGGCCTCTACGGCGGTGGTTTTATTTTAGCCGAAAGGGCTGCCGCCGAAAGGGCTGCCGCCGAAAGGGCTGCCGCCGAAAGGGCTGCCGCCACCAAACTGAACCTATCCGACAGAGAGCGCGCCATAATTGCGCGTCTCGACGAACAATACCACTGACGCTATGCCACTGACCTCTGGAATATTCACCAGCCGCACCGATGAGTGGGCCACGCCGAGGGCCGTCTTTAGCGTCCTGGACGCAGAGTTCCACTTCGACCTTGACCCCTGCGCCACCGCGCAAAACGCCAAGTGTGCCCGTTATTTCACGAAGGAGCAAGATGGTCTCTCCCAAAATTGGGGGGGGTGCAGAGTATTTTGCAACCCGCCATACGGCAGGGCAATCGCCGACTGGGTGCGGAAATGCTCAGCAGAGGCAGCAAAGCCCGACACGCTGGTGGTTATGCTCATACCGGCAAGGACGGACACGGCATACTTCCACGACTACATCTACCGAAAAGCCAAAGAGGTGCGTTTTTTACGCGGGCGGCTGCACTTCAACGAGAGCAAGAACGCCGCACCTTTCCCCTCTATGATTGTAATCTTTTAAACTTCCACGACCGAGATATGATAGACACCATCCTCACCTGCTTCGCTATAACCTTTGGATCCTTCGCCCTTGCGCTGTTCATCTTCGGGATAGTCTCTGCCGCCAAGGGCTACCTTATCGGCGGGCGCGGCATCCCCGAAGCACCTCCGAAATGGAACTCCGACCAAGACATCCCCGAATAACCCCCACCACTATGTGCAAAGACCAACCGAGAGACGAGAAGACGGGCCGCTTCCAAAGTGGACCGCCAAATGCCACGGCCTTCAAGAAGGGCGACCCCAGGGCCGCCGACGCGGCGCGTAACGCCGCCCGCAGCCGCGTAGCGAACAAGCGCGGCCGCGACCTCCTGCGTGCCCTGCTGGAGATAGGCGTCAACGACCCAATCGTGCGCCAGAAACTGGTGGAGCAAGGCTTCTGCACCGAGGAGATCAGCCAGGAGCTTGCAATACACCAGCGCCAGATAGAGCGCGCCATCAAGACCGGCGACCCGCGCAGCTACACCGCCGTTATGAGGGCAGCGGGGTACGACACCCAGGATCTTAACATCGATATGGCGGTCAGCGGATCCGAAGATGCCGCCCCCGTCATAGTCTTCAGCAAAAAGGACTGACGCGATGCCCCGCGAGGTAGTGTTCGACCCCAAGTATGAGCCGCTGTTCAGGCCGCCGGCCCACGACGACCCGCGCTACACCGTCATCACCGGCGGGCGCGGCTCCGGCAAGTCCTACGCCGTCAGCAGCGCCAACCTGGTGGACACTTTCCGCAACGACCGCAACATCCTCTACAGCCGTTACACCCTCGTGGCGGCTGATATTTCTATCATACCCGAATACCTGGACAAGATGCAGCTGCTGGGCAAGGAGCGCTATTTCCGCACCACGAAGGACACCATCACCAACGTGCAAAGCGGCGGCACTATGTATTTCCGCGGCATCCTGGCAAGCAGCGGCAACCAGACGGCGCGCCTGAAGTCCATCGCCAAGCTGCGCAAGTTCGTGCTGGACGAAGCCCAGGAGCTCACCCGCGAGAGCGACTTCGACACCATCGACCTCTCAATCCGTGAGCTGGACGTGCCCAATGAGGTGCAGCTTATCCTGAACCCCTCAGACATACACCACTGGATCTACCGCCGCTTTTTCGGGTCCCGCGGCGTGCCCTACGACTTCAACGGCGTGGTGGACGACACCCGCTACATCCACACCGACTGGCGCGACAACCGCGCCAACCTGCACCCCAGTTTCATCGCCAGGGCTCTGGAGTGCGAGCGCACGGATCCGGACCGCTACGCCAACATCTACCTGGGCGACTGGAGCGTCAAGCGCACCGGCTTGATATACCCGCGCTGGCAGTCCTGCGCCCTCCAGGATATACCCACCGGCCTGGAGTGGTGGTACGGTAACGACTGGGGCTACGGCGGTGACCCTGACGCCCTGGTGCGCGTGGCCTTCGACCCGCTGACCCGCACCCTCTACTGCGTCGAGGTCCTTTACTCCACCGGCAAGCTGCCCCGCGACGTGGCTGCGGCAATACGTCAGGACTGCCAGAGGATGGGACTTGACGCCGGCGAGGTGCTGGTGTACTGCGACCCCGCGCGCCCCGACAGCATCGCCGAGCTGCGCACCCAGTACGGCATCAACGCCCTGCCCGGCATCAACCGCGACAAGCCGGGGCGCATAGGCTACCTCCAGGGCTTCAACGTCCGCTACGTCGGCGACCATATACGCCAGGAGGTGGAGACGTACAGCTGGAAACCGAACAAGTGGGACGAGGACACCTTCAGCGACGTGCCGCAAGACGGCAATGACCACACACTTGACAGCGCATCCTATGCAACCACGCACCTGCGCCGCCTGGGTATCAGCAACGACCTGGGCGACCTCCCAAAATGATGGAGAGCGCCACCGACAATCTTCCGCAGCCGCGGCCATAACTTTGCACAAACAAAACCTTACACGATATGCCTTTCATTTCCCGCAAGAAATACGACGCCATCCAGGCAGAGCTCAAGGGCTACTACGACCAGGGGACCAACGCCGAGAACGAATTTTTCCGCCAGATCCAGGCGCGGCTGCGCACCGTGGAGCTACCGCCGCTGGTGCCAGTCAGCCGTGACGACATCGTCCGGATCTATGAGACAAGCGCACCCGTTATGGGCGTGGTCAACAAGATAGCCAATGCAGTAGGCGACGTGGCGCAATACCTGGAGCTCACCGACAAGGGCGACGCCGAGGTGGAGAACCACTGGCTGCTGGACGTCCTGCGCCAGCCAAACGACCGCTTCAACCTCCGGCGCTTCGCCACCGGCTGGGCCATAAACAAGCTGCTTTTCGGTGACGCCTGGGTATACGCCCCGAAGACCGTGGGTAAGGACCGCGGCCGCATCCGCGAAATGTACCTGCTGCCGTCCAACCTTATTGAGGCCAAGCGCGACGGCATCTTCCAGCCCCTGAAGGGCGTGACGCTGCTGGGCAGCCTCCAAAATGAGACGATAAGCACCGCCGACATCTTCAGCAGCTTCGACTACAACCCCGACCCCGCCAGCTTTTTCGGCGTCAGCAAGATCGTGGCGGCCGCCGTCTACCTCTCCGTTATGGAGCGAGGGATGCGGCGCGAAGACACCAGCCTCAAGAACGGCGGCGTGGCGAATATCATCACCCCCGCAAAGGACACGATGGGCATAATGCCGAAGGACGCCGACGCCCTGGAGAAGGAGTACAACAAGACGGAGAACTACGGCAAGACAAAGGCGCTGCGCACCCCTATTGACGTCCACACCCTGGGCAACGCCCCCGTGGACCTGAACATCCTGGAGAGCCACAAGGAGGCGGTGACCGCCCTCTGCTTTGTCTACGGCCTGCCGGTGGATCTATACTACGGCCAGGCGAAATATGAAAACGCGAAGGTGGCCAAGCAGACCATCTACGACAGCAACGCCATACCGCTGGCCAATGAGCTGGCAGAGGACATGCTGAACTACACCGGCCTGAGCCGCGAAGGCTACCGGCTGGCGGTCAACACCGACCGCATCGACGTCCTCCAGGACAACCCCGGTGACGTGCTTGACAACCTCACAAAGATGCACGCCACCCTGAACGAGATGCGCGAAGCCTACGGCTACGACCGCATCGAGGAGCCCTACGCCGACCAGCCTATCCTCCAGATGGGCGTGCAGTTCGGCAATGAGGGCCTGACGGACGACATTAACGAGATATAATGCCCAGGACCATCACCACCGCCGAGCGAAAGAGACGCGACTACCTGCGCCGCCGCGGCCTGGCCGTCGGCGCGGTATACGAGAAGCGCCTGATAGCCGCACGCCGCAAGGAGATCCGCAGCGTGCTTGCCAAGGCCCGCGACTTCGACGACCCCGATATGGTTATCCCTACCATCACCAAATGGCTGGACGAAAGCAGCTATCTGGGCAAGTGGTGGCAGGGGCTGTACGTCGCCGCCGGCGTCCCTATGGCAAAGAGCACGGCCCGCGATCTGCGCCAGGCCAAGGCGGCCGCCGAGGTGGATATGTGGCAGCGCACCCTATGGCGCTACGCCACACGCCGCGCCGGTGAGAACATCGTCATAGTCACCGGCA
>Ga0247611_10002139_pt1 | contig 33055 bp, 33 predicted proteins | sample 177DNAGHGhighgp2_FD_192422 | JGI IMG/M metagenome (GOLD analysis project Ga0247611, IMG submission 192422) | Sheep rumen microbial communities from Palmerston North, Manawatu-Wanganui, New Zealand - 1770 DNA GHGhigh gp2 | ecosystem: Host-associated > Mammals > Digestive system > Stomach > Rumen... | reverse complement strand
AATGCATAAGGCAGTGATTACCGGAAACGATGCGGACGGAAATCTTGTCTGGACCTATGAGACTCCGGAAATCGGAATCGGCCAGCTGGATAATCTGCAGGATATTATGACGACAAATACCGGATATCTTTTCCTGCAGGAAGGCACAATTGTCTGCCTGGATTTGTACACGGGTGAAGTGAAGTGGACCAATTCGGATTTCGGAGGTGCTTCCGTTTCCTGGACCACAGATTATGAAGGTAAAAATCTGTACATCTGCGGATATTACGGACCCGACCTGTTTGTAATGGATTTAAGCACAGGCGAAACCGTAAACAGAATTACGAATGACAAAGATTGTTACTGGTGCGCGGGAATTTCCTATATAAACGAACATCAGGTTGATATTTACTACGAAGGCAACGATCAGATTTTATCCTTTGATCCCCAGGGACCTTCCGTACAGTAAGTCATTTATAAAACAGAATCAACAGAGAATCATTTTCAGAAATTAACAAATTGCCCTGAGAAAGCGAAAGGGACCGTATATGAAGAATCAGATCTGGTATGTAAACGGAAAACTTTTTATAGGAGGACGCTTTCTTAAGGGCAGTTTTTGTGTCTCGGACGGAAAAATCGTAAAGGTTTTGACGGAAGAGAAGGACTGTGGAGAAGCCGGTTTTGACAGCCCGGAGGTTTCCGGCAAAGCAGCAGGGGATTCTTCGGAGAAAGGAATGTTTCTGAATTTAAACGGAGCATATGTCATTCCGGGGCTGATTGATCTTCATATTCACGGAGCCGCGGGATATGATTTTTCCGACGGAGATGCAGGGGGACTTATAAAAATAGCCGGATTTCTTGCATCCCGGGGCGTGACCTCATTTCTTCCGACAACCATGACGATTGCGCGTGAAGATTATTTGAAGGCCGCAGATGCAATGAAGCAGGTACAGCGCGAAAGCGCGGTTTCAGGCGGACTGGCCCGCATTCCCGGAATGCGCATGGAGGGGCCGTTTTTGTCAAAAGAAAAATGCGGTGCCCAGAACCCGGTATTTTTAAGAACGCCGGACCATGAATTCTTTAGGGAAATCATGGAAAGAAGCGGAAACGGAGTTGCAATCCTTGATCTTGCTTCGGAGCTTGCGGGCGCGGAGGAGTTTATCAAAAAAGCGGCGGGAGAAACATTGATTTCTCTTGCGCATACCAATGCGGATTATGAGGAAGCGACAGCTGCTTTTGTCGCAGGCGCAAAACATGTGACCCATTTGTATAATGCAATGCGTCCGTTTCTGCACAGAGAACCCGGCCTGATCGGAGCGTTGTGGGATTCAGAGGGTACAACCGCCGAAATCATCGGGGACGGATATCATGTACACGAATCGGCAGTCAGGACTGCCTTTAAAATGATGCCACACAGAATCTGTCTGGTGTCGGATGCCCTGCGGTGCCTGGGGGTACCGGAAGGGGAATACGAACTCTCCGGGCAGACCGTTATCTGCAAAGACGGTGTCGCCAGACTGAAGAACGGAACGCTGGCAGGTTCTTCCACGGATCTGTTTGAAATGATGAAACGGGTGATTTCATTCGGTGTTCCGAAGGAAGAGGTGATTGAAGCCGTGACCGAAACTCCTGCGAAAATCATCGGCAGCAAAACGGTGGGAATTCTGGAGGAAGGCAGGTTTGCGGATTTTATTGTTAGCGATGAAAATTTTGATCATAAGAAAGTATATATCGGCGGAAATGCCGTTGAAACCGTGAAAGGGATTTGAGGGGAGGTTTGATTTTCGGTAAAAAAGTATGGTATATATTTAAGTGGGTGTAAAGGTATTTGTGTTTTGGGGGCTGAAATGAATAAAAAAACAGGAAAAAAAATAAAGCTTCTTATCCTTCTTATAAGCAGCATGATGCTTGCTTTTTCTTCCGTCGCATGTAAAAAAAGCGCGGCGCAGAACGATCCAAAGCTTCTTTTGGGATTTTCACAAATCGGTTCGGAAAGTGCATGGAGAATCGGAAATACAAATGATATCGAAAAACAGGCCGAGAATTACGAAGTCAGTCTGATGCTGGAAAATGCCAACCAGAAACAGGAAAATCAGATTGCCGCAATTCGTCGTTTCATTGCATATAAAGTGGATGTCATCGCATTTTCCCCGATTGTGGAGGAAGGCTGGGACAATGTTCTGACGGAGGCGAAGGAAGCCGGAATTCCCGTGATTTTGGTTGACCGCGATATCAGCAGTGAAAAAGAAGGTCTTACAACCTGCTTGATTGGAGCGGATTTTTATAAAGAAGGCGTAATGGCCGGGGAGTATCTGATCCGGAAGGCGGATGCGCTGGGACTGGAAGAAGTGAATATTGTCGAAATCACCGGTACCGACAATTCCACGCCGATGAAACAGAGACAAGCCGGATTTGCGGATGCGATTGCAGACGATGAAAGAATGCATATTCTGAAAAGTATTGACGGGGATTTCTTAAAAAGCCGCGGTGCGGAATGTATGCGTTCTCTTCTTGAAGAATACGGAGAAGAGATTGATGTCGTTTATTCGCATAATGACGAAATGACTTTGGGAGCGCTTCCCGTGATTGAAAAAGCCGGTTTGAAGCCGGGGGAGGATATCATTATTCTCTCCATCGACGGCGGACAGGAAGCCATCGATGTGCTGAAGCAGGGCAAAATCAACTGCGTTGTGGAATGCACGCCCAAGCTCGGAAAAGAAGTGATGGAAACGGCAATCCGTTTGAAAAAAGGGGAAGAAGTGGAAGCAGTAATTCATCCTGAGGAAAAGGTATTTACGGACGAACAGGATCTTTCGAATCTTGCACCGAGAGGATACTAGAGGATATAGCATGGAGAGAATCAAAAAAGAAAAAAGTATTCTCGGAGCGATTAACGATCTTGGCCACCGGCTGGTATTAATGCTGGTGCTGCCCATTATCTTAAGCCTTGTTCTGATGCTTTTTTATGCCTGGGAATATCACAGCGCCATCCGGAGAATGCGGGAGATTACCGAGCTGAAGGGGGTTGTCTCCGAGGAAATTCCGGAAAAGGCATGGAATATCGTCAGCGGAAAGGAGAGCTTTCCGGGAAGTAATATCTATGTGGTTATTCATGAGGTGGAAGACCGGATTGAGACGGTTACCGACCAGACGAAAAAAGAAAACAGACTTTCCTTAATCGTTGCCGGCCGGACAATGGAAACGCTGGAAAACTATGTCGATAAAATCAGGGATAACGTTAATGCAGAAGTTCCCGTTGTGGAAAATGAAGCAGTGCTTGTCGAGGTCAGAAACGTATCCGAGCTGGTCGACAGTATGTTAAACGAATACATCGAGCTGGAAATCACATCAACGGCAAAAATGAGCCGCACGCTCGGTCTGATTATTATCATCACGGCGGTACTGGAGATTCTCATTGTAATCGTTGCGATTCTGGTTCGAAACGTTACCCTGAAATCAACGGCCGCGATGGTAAGAAGTCCGATTGAAAAACTCGAGGAGGTAACTGCGGTTTTAGCGGACGGAACGCTGGATGCGAGACTTACGGATACGGATGTAACGGAGCTGCGAAATCTTACGATGCAGGTAAACCATATGGCGGACCGTCTGGAAACCATGATGAAGAAGAGCGAGCAGGATGCGAAGCGACTCAGAAAAGCGGAGCTGAGAACCCTGCAGGCGCAGATCAATCCGCATTTTCTGTACAATACGCTCGATGCCATCGTGTGGAAGGCCGAGGGCGGAGAAATGGAAGAGGTTATCGGTCTGACCAGCTCCTTAAGCGATTTTTTCAGAATCAGTCTTTCCTCCGGCGCAGACTGGATTTTACTCAGCCAGGAAAAGAAGCATATCGAGGGTTATCTGAAAATCCAGCAGACCCGATACCGCGATATCATGAAATACGAGATTGATATTCCGGATGAAATCGGACAGCATTATATTTTAAAACTGCTTTTGCAGCCACTCGTGGAGAATGCACTTTATCACGGAATTAAAATCAAGCGCGGCGGCGGCACCATCAAAGTCAGCGCGAAAGAGGAAAACGGTTATCTGGAATTCAGTGTAAAGGACACCGGCTGCGGTATGAGTCCTGAACAGCTTGAAGCTCTGAATGAACGAATGAAAAAGGAGCAGCCTTCCGTCAGTGAGGGAGGCGGAGGCGGCTTCGGTCTGGTGAATGTCAATATGCGAATCAGACTTTACTATAATGAGCCCGAAGGTCTGAAAATTACGAGCGGCCCCGACGGAACAGAAGTAAAATTCCGTGTTCCGTGCAGAACGAAAGAGGAGATATTCGAAGATGAAAGTATTTCTGGTTGATGATGAAATAGTAATCCGGGAAGGAATAAGAGAGTCATTTCCGTGGGAAGATACCCCATACGATCTGGTAGGAGAAGCACCGGACGGAGAGATGGCGCTTCCGATGATCCGCGATACCAATCCGGACATCGTCATCACGGATATCAAAATGCCCTTTATGGACGGACTTGAATTATGCAGGGTCTTAAAGACACAGATGCCCTGGATCGGAATCATCGTGTTAAGCGGATACGATGAATTCGAATATGCCCGTCAGTGCATTCAGTTAGGCGTCAGGGAATATCTTTTAAAACCGATCAGTTCCGCGGATCTGAAGGAGGCTCTCGATAAAATCGGCAAGCAGATTACGGAAGAAAGAAAATCTCTCGAACATGCTTCAAGCCTCAGGGCACGTATGGGCGGCGACGGTAAATTCGTGAAGGAAAAGCTCATCGGTTCTCTGTTTTCGGATGAGGCTGCACCCGAAGATGCCGCTACTGTTTTAAAGCAGCTTGCGTCCATGGGCTGTCCCGTTCCCGCACCTTTTTATACCGTAATCGATGCCGCATTCGAACCCACCGGAACCGGCCAGGAAGCGGTCCTGCTTCTGACGGAGTCCAGTAACGGAGCGGTTCATCCTTCTCCGGGAAGAGTCGGAACGAGGATGCTTGTTCTGGGCGATACTGCGATGGATGCGGAGGAGAAAGCCTATGCCATGGCCACTTCGCTTGTTCAGGAACTGGAACGCGCGAACTGCGGCGAAATCCGTATCGGAATCGGCGAAATTGTAGAAAAACCCGAAGAGATTCTTCAGAGCTTTAAAACCGCAAGACATATCCGTCACCTTCTCGTGGAAAGAAAGGATGAAGGTGCGCTGATTCTGGGCGTTCGTGAAATGGGCGACGTTTCGGATGATATGCCTTCCGTAATAAACGAGGCAAAGCTTTACATGTCTCAGAATTATTCCAACCCCAATCTTATGCTTCCGGACGTTGCCGGTCACGTGAATATGAGCAAGAGCCGATTTTCCGCGGTTTTTTCCCAGTGTACGGGTCAGACGTTCACGGAGTATCTTATATATTTACGGCTCAGTAAGGCAAAGGAGCTTCTTCGTACCACCAATTACAAGAACTCCCGAATTGCCGGTGAAACGGGCTATAACGATTCTCATTATTTCAGTTATATTTTCAAGAAAAATACCGGAATGACACCCTCCGAATACCGGGCACAATATCAAAATTAACCGGTATGAGATAATTTTTAACCGTTTGAAAAAACCGGGCAATAATACGATATCATTTTCAACCATCTCGAAATCATCCTTGATTTACCTTTATGGTCGCATGCGCTATCATTCATTTAAAGGTCGCAAAACGACTATAATATAAAAGGAGGATAAAACAAGATGAGAAAGAAATTAGGTAGCTTATTGTTGGCAGGCGTTCTTGCAGTTAGCTTGTTATTCACAGGTTGCACAGGCGGAAGCACTCCCGCAAACAACGGTGGAGGAAATTCAGGCGGAACCATTAAGGTAGGTGTTGTAAACAACCCTCCTTCAGAGTCCGGTTATCGTGAAGCAAACGTAAAAGACATGGAAGCAGTTTTCTCTGCAGCAAACGGATATGAATTAAAGACATTCTACAGCTTAAAGAACGATGAGCAGCTTCAGGCAGCTCAGGGCTTCATCACGGAAGGTGTTGATTATCTGTTAGTTTCCGCAGCTGAGACTACCGGCTGGGACGAAGTTTTAAAGAATGCAAAAGAAGCAGGCATCAAAGTTTATCTCTTCGACCGTATGATCGATGTTGATGAAAGCCTTTACGAAGCAGCAGTTGTTTCCGATATGGCAGCTGAAGGCGATACCGCAGTAGAATGGTTACTTTCCCAGAACCTTTCCGAGTACAACGTAATCCATATCCAGGGTGCTATGGGTTCCGACGCTCAGATCGGACGTACCGGTGCTCTTGACGCTCAGTTCGCATCCGGAAAGATGAACAAAGTTGTTCAGCAGACCGCTACATGGGACGAAGCAGAAGCTAAGAAGATCGTAGAATCCGTTATCAACTCCGGTGAAGACTTCAACGTAATCTACGCTGAGAACGACGGTATGGCAAAGGGTGCTGTAGCAGCACTTGACGAGCATGGTATCACCCATGGTGTTGGCAAAGACGTTATCGTAATGGGATTTGACTGCAACAAGTGGGCATTAAGAGAATTACTTGCACAGAACTGGAACTATGATGGACAGTGCTCTCCTTTCCAGGCACAGATCATCTCTGATTTAATCCAGGGCAAGACCACCGCTTCTTCCAAGAAGATTATCAACGAAGAAAAAGGTTTTGATGCAACCACCATCACCCAGAACGACATTGATACTTACGGCTTAGGCGAATAATTAAAATTTGAACCACGTCACGTAGCTGGGTGAAAAATCACCCAGCTACATTTTTTGAGAAGGCAATCGGCGGAGCGCCGGTTACGTAGCAGGAGGTATAGTAATGGCAGAACATTGCTTGCTGGAGATGCGCAATATTAATAAGATTTTCCCCGGTGTAAAAGCGTTAAGCAATGTGGATTTCACCTTAAGAGAAGGCGAGATTCACGCACTTATGGGAGAAAACGGAGCGGGCAAATCCACACTTATTAAAGTACTTACGGGTGTTTACCAGGACGACGGCGGTGAGATCAGAGTGGAAGGAAATAAAATCAGCATTCGCTCTCCTCAGGACGCACAGAACAACGGAATCAGTACGGTATATCAGGAAATTACACTTTGCCCCAATTTAACCGTAGCGGAAAATATGTTTATCGGCCGCGAAAAGGACACTCTGGTTCATAAGAAACGTCGCGAAAAACGTGCAGACGAACTTTTGAACGAGCTCGGCATTCCGGCCAGAGGATCCCAGATGCTCGGCAACTGCAGTCTGGCAGTGCAGCAGATGGTAGCTATCGCACGTGCGGTAGATATGAAATGTAAGGTTCTGATTCTCGATGAGCCTACCTCTTCTTTGGATGACAAGGAAGTAAACGTTCTTTTCGGTCTTATGAGAGACTTAAAAGCAAGAGGCGTCGGAATCATATTCGTAACTCATTTCCTGGAGCAGGTATATGAGGTTTGTGACCGTATTACGGTCCTTCGTAACGGTGAACTCGTGGGAGAATATTTAACGGAAGAACTTCCTCAGGTTCAGCTGGTAGCAAGAATGATCGGTAAGGATCTGGATGAACTTTCTTCCTTCGGTGAAGTGGAAGAGAAACATTTTTCGGACGAGGATATTTTCTACAATGCAACGAAACTTTCATCCAGTGCAGCGCTTCCGTTCAATTTCACCATTCATAAGGGTGAGGTCAACGGATTCACGGGACTTTTAGGTTCCGGACGAAGCGAAAGTGTCAGGGCAATTTTCGGTGCCGACAAAGTAAACGGCGGCAACGTAACGATAAATGGTAAAAAAGTGAAAATCAAGAAACCGATTCACGCAATGAAAAACGGTATCGGTTATCTTGCGGAAGACAGAAAACGTGACGGTATCATTGCAGACTTAAGTGTTCGCGAGAATATCATCCTGGCCCTTCAGGTTATGAAAGGTTTCTTCCGGCCGATCAGCCGGAGCGAAGCGGAAGCTTTTGCGGATGAATACATCAAGGTTTTAAATATTAAAACGGCAAGCCGTGAAACCCCGATCGGATCACTTTCCGGCGGGAACCAGCAGAAGGTAATCCTTGCAAGATGGTTACTTACCCATCCGGATTATCTGATTCTGGATGAGCCGACCAGAGGTATTGATGTCGGAACCAAGCTGGAAATCCAGAAGCTGGTTCTGAAGCTTGCGGAGGACGGAGTGGCAGTTACATTCATTTCCTCGGAAATCGAAGAAATGCTTCGTACATGTTCGCGTCTCATCGTTATGAGAGACCGTCACATCGTAGGCGAATTAACCGGTTCCGATTTGAACCAGGCACAGGTAATGAAGACGATAGCAGGAGGAGGATCCGATGAAGGATAAAGTAAAAAACATCTTTAAAGGTGGTCTCGGCCAGCTTACAATTCCGATTATCGCCATTTTACTTCTTGTCATTTTCAACTTATTCAGAGATCCGTCATTCTTCAGAATTACGGTTGAATTAAACAACGACGGGAACAAGGTTCTTGCCGGAAACTTAATCAGTATTATCAACGCAGCCAGCGAACTTGCGATTCTTGCCATGGGTATGACGCTTGTTACCGCAGCCAGCGGCGGACAGGATATTTCCGTCGGTGCAATGGCGGCTATCGCAGGCAGTGCCTTTGTAAAGATTTTAAAATACGGCGGAAACATCAACGGACTGATTGTGATCGTTGCATTCCTTGTTGCACTTGTCGTGGCGATGATTTTCGGTGCATTTAACGGAACACTGGTTTCGGTATTTAAAATCCAGCCGATGATTGCGACATTGATTTTGTTTACCTGCGGGCGATCGATAGCGTACTGGATCAACGGCGGTGCAACTCCTACCGTGGACAGCGGTATCGTAAAGGCAATCGGCGGTTTCATTCCCGGATGTCCGATTCCGACTCCGGTAATCATCGTAATTGCGATGGCAATTATTTTTAAACTCGTATTCCACTTCACTTCCCTGGAACTGTTCACCCAGTCCGTAGGTATCAACGGAAGTGCGGCACGTCTGAACGGTATCAATTCCACATGGATTAAACTTTTATCCTTTATCATTCTCGGCGCCTGCGTGGCAGTTGCGGGATGCGTCGGTGTAAGCCGTCTGGGATTGATTAACCATGAAACACTTCTTATCGATGTGGAAATGGACACCATTCTTGCGGTAGCCATCGGCGGTAACAGCCTTGGCGGCGGTAAGTTCAAAATGGCCGGATCCATTATCGGTGCATATGTCATTCATATTCTTACCGTTACCTTATATGCAATGAAGGTTCCTTCCACGGACGTTAAAGCATACAAGGCGATCGTAATCATCATTCTCGTTGTAATCGGTTCACCGGTAGTAAAGAGCGCGTTTGTGAAATTCAGACGTAAACTGGATGCGCTTCCGCTTCGCCGTAAGAGGATTTTAACTTTAATCTTCGGAATCGCCTCGTTGGTAATCGGTTTGGGTTCAATGGGCCTTAGCAGGCTTCCCATCGTGTACCCGAGTTTGTTTATGACAGTACTTGGAATCGGTCTTGCGGTGTTTGCGCTCTCCATGGAGAAAAGGGTGAAAAAAGAACAGCCTGACGAAGCTTCCGCGATGACCAAAATCGGAAAAATCCTTGGAATAGCAGGAATTGCCACTTCCTTTATTGGGCTTGTTGCGGCAATTATCATTACCTCGACAGTTTGGAAAAAAGATGCCGATTCGAAATCCGATTCTCAAAATACTGTTGAAAGCGGATATACGGAAATGATTGACGAAAGGAGCTCGACTGACTATGAATAATATGAAACATCGTAGGGAGCCTCTTACGGATACACAGCTTTTGATGATGATTGCAATCTGTATTTTCGTTTTCATGTATCTGATGGCTATGCTGCTTTTAAGGGGAGGATTCCTTCGTGCAAATCAGATATTCGATATGCTGAACGATAACGCACCCTTGATTATCGTTTCCTGCGGTCTGACGATTGTCATGATCGGCGGCGGTATTGATATCAGTGTAGGCGCGGTTACTTCCCTGGTAGTAATGAGTTGCGCATTGTTCTTAAATAACGGCGGAAATATATATCTTTCCATGCTGCTTGCTCTCGGAATCGGACTTGCATTCGGTCTGGTACAGGGATACTTAATCAGCTACCTGGAAATTCAGCCGTTCATAGTAACACTGGCCGGAATGTTCTTTGCCCGGGGTATGACGACAATTCTTTCGGTTAACCCGCAGAAGGTGAATACGGAAGGAACCGCAAATCTTACGGAGTTACTTTTCTCCAAGGATCCCGCACAGAGGATTTCTTTCGTACAGTTCTTAAAAGACTTAAACTTTAAAACTTTGCTGGAAGGCAAGATTAAGATTGACTGGCTCGGCTATACCGCTCCGAACGGAAACAGAATTCCGGTTAGTATGGAGTGGGGCGTGGTGATCGCACTGCTTTGTGTAGTAGTCATCTTCTTACTTCTGAAATATCATAAACTCGGTCGTGGCTTCTATGCTATCGGCGGTAACCAGACATCCGCACTGATGCTCGGTATCAATGTGAAGAGAACCCGTTTCTTAAGCTATGTAATCTGCGGTCTCTTAAGCGGTATTGCCGGATATGTATTCTTAATGCATACCGGTGCCGGAAATGCAACCAACGCAGTAGGAATGGAAATGAACGCCATCGCAGCATCCATTATCGGCGGTACGCTTCTTACCGGTGGTGTAGGAAACGTGGTAGGTACTTTCTTCGGTGTATTGACTTTAACGACAATCAAGAAAATCGTTGTATCGAGCGGACTCAAGGATCCCTGGTGGCAGTCCATCACGACCGGCGGTATGTTATGCTTCTTTATTATCTTACAGAGTATTGTATTAAGTGTCAGAGCGAAAATCAGAGCGAAACAGAAAAAAGGTTAGGTATTACAGTGTAGTGAAAGGGGTTTAATAAAAATATGCAGATAAGGCTATGTCTGCATATTTTTATGCCCGGATTGATGAAAAAGGAGTTCATATGGGCGCAAAAGAAATCATTGAAAGCGGAAAAGCATATTTGGGAATTGAATTCGGTTCGACCAGAATCAAAGGAGTTGTAACGGATGAGGCGGGCAAAGTGCTCGCAATGGGCGGCTTCGGCTGGGAAAACAGCCTGCGTGACGGCATCTGGACCTATTCCGAAAAGGAGATTTTTGCCGGCCTTAAGACCTGCTATGCGGAAGTGGCAAAAGATATTGAAAGCAAATACGGAGTAAAGGTGAAACGCTTTGCCGGAATCGGAATCTCCGCAATGATGCACGGATATCTTGCCTTTGATGAAAACAACAGTCTGCTGGTTCCGTTCCGTACCTGGAGAAATACGATCACGGGCGAGGCGGCGGAAAAGCTTACGAAAGAATTTGATTACAATATTCCCCAGAGATGGAGCATTTCCCATCTGTATCAGGCAATGTTAAACAAAGAAGAGCATGTAAAGGATATTGCCTTCTTTACCACACTTGCGGGATTTGTTCACTGGAAACTGACCGGCAGAAAGGTACTCGGTGTGGGTGATGCATCGGGTATGTTCCCCATCGATATCGCGACGGGAAATTTTGATGAAAAAATGATTGCAAAGTTTGATGAGCTTGCAAAAGAAACCGCGCTTACAAAAGGACTGAAAGAGCTTCTTCCCGAGGTGCTGAGTGCGGGTGAAAACGCAGGTACTTTAACTGCGGAAGGTGCTGCGCTTCTGGATGAAAGCGGACTTTTGGAAGCGGGAATTCCGCTCTGTCCTCCCGAGGGTGATGCCGGAACGGGAATGGTTGCCACCAATTCCGTTAAGGTCAGAACCGGTAATATTTCCGCGGGAACCAGTGTATTTGCAATGGTTGTTCTGGAGAAGGAACTTTCGAAGGTATATCCCGAAATCGATCTGGTTACCACGCCCGACGGAGCGTTGGTCGGCATGGTGCACTGCAATAACTGTACTTCCGAGATTAATAACTGGGTTAAGATTTTTAAAGAGTTCTGTGACCTTTGCGGAATCACACCCGACATGAACAATCTTTACACAAAGCTTTATTCGGTATCCATCAGCGGCGAGCCGAACTGCGGCGGTGTGATGCTTTATAACTATCTTTCGGGAGAACCCGTAACCGGATTTGAGAAGGGTGCCCTGGTTCTGGCCAGAACGGCGGAGAACAATTTCTCTCTCGCAAATCTGATGCGCTCCAATCTGTATTCGGCGATGGCTACGTTAAAAATCGGCCTCGATCTGATGCTGAAAGAAGAGGGCGTTAAAGTGGATGAGATGTATGGCCACGGCGGATATTTTAAGACCAAGGGCGTCGGAACAACGGTTGCCGCAGCGGCAATCAACGCACCGGTCTCCGTTATGGAAACGGCTTCCGAAGGCGGTGCATGGGGCATTGCACTCCTAGCGGCGTACATGGATAAAAAGGACAGCATGAGCCTGAGTGAGTATTTGTCCGATGTGATTTTCAAGGATGCCAAATGTGAAAAATGCGAGCCCGATGCAGAGAATGTGGAAGGCTTCGACGAATATATCGAAAGATACAAAAAAGGTCTCGCGATTGAACGCACGGCTGTTGAGGTATTATAATTTCAGCGTGGCTATGATTCAGACGAGAAGGAGAAAAACATGTTAGAGGAATTAAAACAGAAGGTTTACGAAGCAAATATGCTTCTTCCGAAATACGGACTGGTTACCTTTACCTGGGGAAACGTCAGTGCCATTGACAGAGAATCGGGACTCTTTGTAATCAAGCCGAGCGGTGTGGATTACGAAGTGATGAAGCCCGAAGACATGGTGGTTGTTGATTTGAACGGAAAAGTGGTGGAAGGCAGATTAAATCCTTCTTCCGATACGCCCACACATTTGGAACTTTACAAGGGCTTTCCGCAAATCGGCGGTGTGGTACATACCCATTCCACCTATGCGACATCCTTTGCACAGTCCGGCAGAGACATTCCCTGTTACGGCACAACGCATGCGGATTATTTTTACGGAAACATTCCATGCGTAAGATGCCTTACCAAAGAAGAAATCGATGAAGCGTATGAGCTGAATACGGGCAAACTGATTGTCAGTGAGTTCGCGAGAATGGACAAGGATCCCGAAGCGGTTCCGGCGGTGCTTTGCAAGAATCACGGACCATTTGCCTGGGGTAAGGATGCAATGAATGCAGTACATAATGCGGTTGTTCTCGAAGAGGTTGCGAAGATGGCGCTCTTTGCCGAACAGATTAATAAAGATGTGAAACCCGCACCGCAGGAGCTGCAGGATAAACATTATTTCAGAAAGCACGGAGCGAATGCCTATTACGGACAGAAGTAAGCTTCACATGGAAACTGCCGGAAACGGTATGTAAGAATGCGTCGGGAAGGGAATGGAATATGTACTATATCGGAGTCGATTTGGGGACATCTGCCGTCAAACTCATTTTAACGGATGCAGACGGTAAGATTGTAAACTCGGTTTCAAAAGAATATCCGCTGTATTTTCCGAATCCCGGCTGGTCCGAGCAAAAGCCGGAGGACTGGAAGGAAGCGGTTTTTGCCGGGTTAAAGGAACTGATTCGTGACTGTGATGCATCGCTTGTAAAGGGCATCAGCTTCGGCGGACAGATGCACGGACTTGTTGTTCTGGACGAAGAGGACAGGGTTATCAGACCCGCAATTCTCTGGAATGACGGAAGAACGCAGAAGGAAACCGATTACCTGAATCATGTGATCGGAAAAGATGTTTTGTCTGAAGAAACCGCGAATATCGCGTTTGCCGGATTTACGGCTCCGAAGATTCTCTGGATGAAGGAAAACGAACCGGAGAATTATGCGAAGATTAAAAAAATCATGCTTCCGAAGGATTACATTGCCTATGTTCTGACGGGCGTATTTTCGACCGATTATTCGGACGCATCGGGCATGCTTCTTCTGGATGTGAAGAATAAAAAATGGTCGAAAAAAATGTGCGAAATCTGCGGTGTCGACGAAACCATGCTCCCGAAGCTTTATGAAAGCTATGAAGTAACGGGCACGATAAAGAGTGAAATCGCAAAGGAAATCGGACTTCCGGAGAATGTAAAGGTTTGTGCGGGTGCGGGGGACAATGCGGCTGCGGCAATCGGAACGGGCATTGTCGGAGAGGGAGGATGCAATATTTCTCTCGGAACCTCGGGAACGGTTTTTATTTCTTCGAAGCAGTTCAGGGTCGATGAAAATAATGCCCTTCATTCGTTTGATCACGCGGACGGAAATTACCACCTGATGGGATGTATGCTTTCTGCGGCATCCTGCAACAAATGGTGGATGGAAGAAATTTTAAAGACAAAGGAATATGGTAAGGAGCAGGAGGCAATTGGAAAGCTTGGCGAGAACCATATCTTTTTCCTCCCTTATCTGATGGGAGAACGTTCCCCTCATAACGATCCCAATGCAAGGGGTACCTTTATTGGTCTTACGATGGATTCGACAAGAGAGGATATGACGCAGGCAGTTTTGGAGGGTGTGGCATTCGGACTTCGTGATTCGGTCGAAGTCGCAAGAAGCCTCGGAATTCCTCTTACGAAAACCAGAATTTGCGGAGGCGGTGCAAAGAGTCCGCTCTGGAGAAAAATCATTGCGAACGTGATGAATCTGGAAGTGGAACGGATTGCTTCCGAAGAAGGCCCCGGGCTCGGAGCGGCGATTCTGGCGATGGCAGGTTGCGGCGAATATGAATCGGTTGCGAAGGCGGTGGAAGCGGTCGTGGAAGTGACCGATACTGAAAAACCGGATCCGGAACTGGTAAAAAAATACGAAGAGAAGTATCAGATGTTTAAGATGATTTACCCGGCCTGTAAGCCCGTTTTTGAAAGCATAAAGTAATAAGATGTCTCGTTTATAAAGAATCAGCAGGAGAACAGACATGAACGAAACGGAACTGAAGAAAATTGCAAACGATGTCCGAATCGGTATTGTGACCGCGGTACATTCGGCGAAAGCCGGACATCCGGGCGGATCACTTTCCGCAGCGGATATTATGACATATCTGTATTTTGAAGAGATGAATATTGACCCCGCAAATCCGAAGATGGAAGACAGGGACCGTTTCGTATTGTCCAAGGGACATGTTGCTCCGGCGCTGTATTCAACTCTTGCAAACAGAGGATTTTTCCCTGTGGAAGAACTGACCACCTTAAGAAAACTCGGTTCGAGATTACAGGGTCATCCGTGTATGCAGGAAACACCGGGTGTGGATATGTCTTCGGGCTCTCTCGGACAGGGCTTGTCCGCAGCTTGCGGAATGGCACTTTCCGCAAAGCTTCAGAAGAAGGATTACAGAGTGTATGCACTCTGCGGAGACGGCGAACTGCAGGAAGGACAGATCTGGGAGGCGCTGATGTTTGCAGGTTACCGGAAGCTTGATAATCTATGTGTCATTGTTGACAACAACGGACTTCAGATCAGCGGAAAAATCGAAGAAGTATGTTCCCCTTATCCGATTGCGGACAAATTCAGGGCATTTAATTTTAATGTCATCGAAATTGACGGACATGATTTTATACAGATTGAGGAAGCTTTTCGGAATGCAAGACAAACCGGAGGAATGCCCACGGCAATCATTGCGAAGACATTAAAGGGAAAAGGAGTTTCTTTTATGGAGGGACAGGCTTCCTGGCACGGAAAAGCGCCGAATGACGAGCAGTATGAAATCGCAATGAATGATCTGAATGCCATTAAGAATGAACTGAGTGAGTAATTCCGGAAAGGATGAAAACTATGTCTGATACAGTAAAAATCGCTACAAGGGAAAGCTATGGCAATGCCCTTGCGGAACTTGGAAAAACAAATGATAAAGTCTATGTGCTGGATGCCGATCTCGGAAATGCCACAAAGACAGAGATTTTTAAGAAAGCATTTCCGGACAGATACATCGACTGCGGAATTGCGGAAGCCAATATGATGGGTGTTTCCGCAGGACTTGCGGCAACGGGACTGATTCCGTTTTGTTCGTCCTTCGCAATGTTTGCGTCCGGACGTGCATTCGAACAGGTACGAAATTCCATCGGATATCCGCATTTGAATGTTAAAATCGGTGCAACACACGCAGGTGTTTCGGTCGGTGAAGACGGAGCATCCCATCAGTGCAACGAAGATATGGCACTGATGCGTACCATTCCCGGAATGGTAGTCCTCTGCCCCTCCGACGATAATGAAACAAAAGCGGCGGTAAAGGCGGCGGCGGAATATGTCGGTCCTGTGTATATGCGGTTTGGAAGATATGCGATTCCCGTAATCAACGACCGTCCCGATTATAAATTTGAAATCGGCAAAGGCATTCTGTTAAAAGAAGGAAAGGATGTAACGATTATCGCAACCGGCCTTTGTGTAAGCGGTGCTCTTGATGCCGCAAAAGTTTTGGAGGCGGAAGGCATCGATGCGGAGGTTATTAATATCCATACCATCAAACCGCTTGATACGGAGCTGGTTTTGAAATCTGCAAAGAAAACCGGAAAAGTCGTAACTGTGGAAGAGCATTCTGTCATCGGCGGACTGGGAAGTGCGGTTGCGGATGTACTGGCAGAAACAAATGCCGCAACCCTTAAGAAAATCGGCATTCCCGATGTGTTCGGCGAATCCGGCACTGCGGCACAGCTGATTCACAAGTTTAAACTGGACGGCGAGGGTATTGCGGAAGGCGTGAAGGATTATCTCGGACAGAATTCTTAACAGACAAACAAAATAGCAGGAAACAAATACAACAAAACAACATGGGAGGCAAAATTATGAACAACATTCCTAAGATCAAACTTGGTATCGTAGCAGTAAGCCGTGACTGTTTTCCCGAACCTCTTTCGGTAAACAGAAGAAAAGCCTTGGTGGAAGCTTATAAGGCAAAATATGATGCAGCGGATATTTACGAATGTCCCATCTGCATCGTGGAGAGCGAAATCCATATGGTACAGGCACTCGAAAACATCAAAATTGCAGGATGCAATGCACTCTGCGTATATCTCGGAAACTTCGGTCCCGAAATATCCGAAACCCTTCTGGCAAAGCATTTTGACGGACCGAAAATGTTCTGTGCGGCAGCGGAAGAGAGCCAGGCAGATCTTATGGACGGCAGAGGAGATGCATACTGTGGTATGCTCAATGCCAGCTACAATTTAAAGCTTCGTAATATCGGCGCCTATATTCCCGAATATCCCGTAGGCGATGCGGAAGACTGCGCAGATATGATTCACGATTTTATTCCCGTTGCAAGAGCACTGGTTGGTCTTTCCAAGTTAAAAATCATATCCTTCGGACCCAGACCTCTTAATTTCCTTGCCTGCAACGCACCCATTAAGCCTCTTTACAATATCGGTGTAGAGATTGAAGAAAATTCCGAGCTGGATCTTTTCGAAAGCTTCAACAAGCACGCAGGCGATGCACGTATTCCCGAAGTGGTTGCGGATATGGAAGCAGAGCTCGGTGCCGGAAACAAAAAGCCTGAAGTACTTGCAAAGCTTGCGCAGTACGAACTTACCCTTCTTGACTGGGTGGAAGCACACAAGGGCTACAGAGAGTATGTTGCAATTGCCGGAAAATGCTGGCCCGCGTTCCAGACGCAGTTCGGTTTTGTACCCTGCTATGTTAACAGCCGTTTAACCGGACGGGGAATCCCCGTATCCTGCGAAGTGGATATTTACGGATGCTTAAGCGAGTTCATCGGAACCTGCGTATCCGAAGATGCGGTGACACTGCTTGATATCAACAACTCCGTTCCCAAGGATATGTTCAAGGAAGCCATCGAAGGCAAATTCGATTACAACTTTACCGACACCTTCATGGGATTCCACTGCGGAAATACCTGCTCCAGAAAGCTTGCTTCCTGCGAGATGAAGTATCAGAAGATTATGGCAAGAGCTCTTCCGATTGAAGTGACGAACGGAACGCTGGAAGGCGATATCGCACCCGGAGACATTACGTTCTTCCGTCTTCAGTCCACTGCGGATACGCAGTTAAGAGCATATCTTGCGGAAGGTGAAGTACTTCCTGTTGCCACCAAGTCCTTCGGCGGTATCGGCGTATTCGCAATTCACGAAATGGGCCGCTTCTATCGTCACGTGCTGATCGGAAAGAATTTCCCTCACCACGGAGCCGTAGCATTCGGTCATTACGGAAAGGCTTTATACGAAGTATTTAAATACATCGGAGTACCCGTAGAGGATATTAATTACAATCAGCCCGTATCTCTTCCGTATCCCGGAGAGAATCCTTTCAAATAAGGTCGGACCGATTCGGAAACTGTAAAACTCTTCATGTCACACACACATACACTTTCCTGGAAAAAGGTGTCTGAGACTGTTGTCTTCGGCACCTTTTTCTCACTTCACGGGAAATGCCTCCGAATTTCGGAAAACTGCAAAAAGTGAAAAATAAAATTACAATTTATACAGGTTTTGTCATTTTCTTTATTTTAAAAAATTTGTATACTGTATTTGTACAGCAATAGTTTGAGGCCGACAGGCCGGGAGGGGAAAAAATGAGAAATTGTCCGAATTGCAAAGAGTTAATTGGTGATGAACTTACAAGCTGCCCGATCTGCAAAACCGTATTTACCGCAGAAGAAATGGAAGCATTAAGAAGAGAGGCCAGGGAAAAAGAAATCGAGGCAAAAAATCGTGAAACGAGCAGACTGATTTCTTACAGAAAAAAAAGAACCGTAATGACCTGGATGATGTTTGGCGGAGTTTTTACTCTGTTATTCAGTCCGCTGCTCATCGTCAATAAAGTGGTCGGCATTATTTTAATCGTGTTGTTCGTTGTATTGTTATTCGGCGGCATAATTTTCGGACTGGTCAGCGGTGCTGCATGTTGTCCTCACTGCAAAGCCATTTTATTCAGAAATCACGGAGATTATTGTCAGTCCTGCGGAAAACAGATCTGGTAGGACACCGGAAAAAGAAACTGATAAAGAACGGAAAGGTGAGACAGATGCGAAAAATCAAAAAAGGATTAAGCGCACTGCTTTTATTTACATTACCGGCGATTCTTCTGACAGGCTGTTCGAAGAATTCCAATACGGTGAATACAAATACGGTGAATAAGGGAAATCCCTTCGGAGGTCCGATTCCGGCGGTGGGAGAATACGTCGAGTTCGGAAGATATGAGCAGGACGGGGACGAAAACAACGGACCGGAGCCCATTGAATGGGAAGTGCTGGAAATCGATATGAACCGTGCTCTTTTAATCAGCAAATATGTCCTTGACTGCAAACCTTACAATGAGGAATTTGAAGAAGTTACATGGGAAAGCTGTTCTCTTCGTAAATGGTTAAATGAAGATTTTTACGATACCGCATTTACCGAAGAGGAGAAAGCATGTATTCCTGCCGTGACATTAACGAATCCTGATGATCCTCTTGCAGATTCGGACGGAGCGGGCGGAAAAGAAACAAATGACAAAGTATTTATTCTGGGTACGGATGATATCCGGAAGTATTTTCCGTACAGTTCCTGGAATGAAGAGGAAGCCCGTGGTTACTCACAGGCACTGATTACGGATGCAACGCCTTTTGCAACAACGGGCAAAGAAACACATACCTTTACGATTACCAGAAGTATGTTCAAGGATACACTGGAGGAAAACGGATATACGGAAGACTGTCAGGGACTGACCGGAGCAAGGATGTGGGTTCGCACTCCGGGACGCACCAATAAATGGGCTTATGTGGTTTCTCCGGAAGGCGTGGTTGCCGGCGGAGCTTATTGTTTTGCGGTAAATCAGCCGCAGGGAGTCAGACCCGTAATTTATGTGGAATAGGTTGTAATACTATAAGAGAGGCAAAATGGATGGATTAAATCGTGAAATTGAAATACGTTTTGGCACAAGAATGCCGGTACCTTTTAAAGATGCAAGGACCGGTGGTTATCCGAATATTTCCCCAAATCCGGGACCGGCAGCTTTTCCTAAGTTCTGTACAAACTGTGGCGCAAAGGCAGGTAGCAGGTTCTGTCCGGAGTGCGGCGCGAAACTGGTTTAGGGGGTGGATTATGAATACTTTTGAGTTAGGTGACTTACTGATAATGTATGGCACCTTTCTTGTTTTTATCTGCATAGGTGTAGCATTCCTCCTTCTGGGATGGTTTCAAAGGAAGAAATATAATCTCAGCCGAAGAACCGGAACTTCGTTTGAACAGATGAGTGCAGGGACACCATTGTACGATTCAGAGGGGGAGAATGTTGATTTCTTACGACCGTTAGAGGGCGACAGAAAGGCGTTGTCATTATCTAAGGTTTTTCTTAAAATGGGCATTATATTTGTGGGGATAGGATTAGTGGGAATCATAATGTTTACGGCTATTCAGTCAGGACAAATTTAAATTATCGAAACAAAAGCCTGAATGAGGATATTCCGACAGGTGAGTAGGAGCAAAAGGAATGAAAAATAAAAAACAGGGGAACAGTATGACTATGAAATCACGCAGGATATATATGCCAGACTGGGTACGTTCAGTGATGATTATGAAAACGAAGAACTGATCAGGACCGGAACAATGAACTACTCTTTTCAAAATACCATGTATGGAACGCTCGGACCGGAGAGGGTGGTCTGGGATGAGGAAGCGAAGGAAGCGATGACGAAATGTGTAAAAAAGAGCAATAACTAAAGCAGTGGCGTGAATGGAGCAGAAAGGAGGAAATGATATGTACAATGTTATTGATATCTATGAGGCTTTGGGAGCCGCAACTACATCAATCGGAGGCTTTGTTTCTCTTGTATGCGTATGTTTTATTGTCATTTGCTGGAGTAAAATTTTTAAGAAGGCAAACCGGGCGGGATTTTGGGCAATTATTCCGATTGCGAATTTGTGGGTGTATTTTAAAATTTCCACAAGAAATCACATCCTCTGGTTTATTTTATCCATCATTCCCATAACGACGTTAATTGCGGCCATCGCCGGAGCATTCGGAATGGCAAAGGCTTTCGGAAAAGGATTTCTGTTCGGACTGCTTTTGTTATTCTTCCCGATCATCGGGCTTCCGATTCTGGCATTCGGAAGCAGCAGGTATGTAGGAACCGGGAATTAAATGCGACTTACATTTTTCATGAAAACAGGCCCTCAAACGGGTCTGTTTTTTTATGAAAAGAATAGTGCTTAACTTTTTGGAATGTTATAATAAAAATGTGGATTTTTAGGCAAAACGCTTTGTAAATTTTGGCAAAGGGGCATAAACAGGAGCAATTATAAAAATATAAAGAAGAATTCGAGGAATAATAAATGAAGGCAGTATACCTGGAAGAAGGCGCAGTAAATAAAGGCGATATTACGTTAAAGCCCATTACGGATTTAATAGAAACGAAGATTTTTCACAATACCACGGAAGCAGACAAGATAGAACATATCGGGGATGCGGAAATCGTATTCACGAATAAGGTGGTATTTGACGAGGCAACGTTTGAAAAATGCCCGCAACTAAAGTACATTGGTGTATGCGCCACGGGATATAATGTCGTCGATATTGAGGCTGCAAAAAGGCACCATGTGACGGTGACGAATGTCCCGGCTTACAGTACGGATGCCGTCGCGCAGCTGACATGGGGGTTCATCATCGAAAGCGTGAATCATATTGCGCTTCATAACGAAAGCGTACATAAGGGTGATTGGGCAAAATCGGAGATTTTCTGTTATTGGGTTGAAAAGGTAACGGAACTAAACGGAAAAACAATCGGAATTGTAGGATACGGAAATATCGGGCGAAAAGTCGCGGAGATTGCGCTTGCTTTCGGCATGAAAGTTTTGGTGCATACGGCTCACCCGGAAAAATATGAATTAAAAGAGAATCTTGCATTCGTGACGCTTGATGCGTTATTCAGGAATGCGGATATTATATCGCTTCACTGTCCGTTAAATGAAAAAACGAAGGAAATGATCTGCTCAGAGAATATCGCGAAAATGAAGGACGGCGTGATCATCATCAATGTTTCCAGAGGAGGCATGGTAAAGGAAGCCGATTTGGCAGATGCCCTAAAGACAGGCAAAGTTGCCGCTGCTGCCGCGGATGTGGTATCCGTGGAACCGATTAAGGAGGACAATCCGCTGCTTACCGCACCGAATATGATGCTGACGCCGCATATCGGCTGGGCAAGTTTGGAAGCGCGCAGGCGCCTCATTCAGGTCGTAGCCGATAATTGCCGTGCATTTTTAAACAACGAAAAATTAAACGTAATTGAATAACCCCGGGGGACGGGGTTAGCGGTTCACTGTTGAACGAGTCGAAAAGAAACTGAGGAAATTTGCATGAAGAAACTGGGCTTTGGAGCAATGCGGTTACCTGTTTTTGACAGAGACGATCCGAAAACCATTGATATAGAGCAGGTAAAGCGGATGGTGGATTCCTTCCTGGAGCAGGGATTTACCTATTTCGATACGGCATATCCCTATCATGGGGAAACATCCGAACTGGCTATTCGTGCCGCTTTAGTTGAGCGCCATCCGAGAGAGAGCTATCTTCTTGCGGATAAAATGCCGATTCTTCGGGTGAAGGATTCAAAAGACTATCCTGTATTTTTTGAGGAACAGCTGAAAAAATGCGGCGTAGAGTATTTCGACTACTATCTTTTGCATAACATGGGCAGGGATCGCTATATCAATACGGAAAAATTCGGCGGTTTTCCCTATCTTGAAAAATTAAAGAGGGAGGGACTTGTGCGGTTTACCGGATTTTCCTTCCATGATGATGCAGCCACGCTGGACCGGATCCTTACGGATCATCCCGAGGTCGATTTTGTTCAGTTGCAGATTAACTATCTGGATTGGGACGGCGCCGTAGCGCAGTCCGGGAAATGCTATGAAGTCGCAAAAAAACACGGGAAGCCCGTTACGGTAATGGAGCCGGTGAAAGGCGGCACGCTTGCTAAGCTTCCGGAGGAAGCAATGAAATTGATAGAGAATTTTTACCGTTCGAATCCGGATGCTTTACAAGGATCGGATAAAATTCCCTCGCCGGCGTCTTTGGCAATTCGCTATGTGGCTTCGCTGGAAAATGTACAGGTGGTTTTAAGCGGCATGAGCGATTTTGCGCAGCTTACGGACAACACCTCGTATATGCGCAATTTCAGACCGCTTTCACCAAAAGAGCAGAAATTGGTGGAGGAGATTACGAGAATTCTAAAAAGCACCATCAAGGTTCCCTGTACCGGATGTCGCTACTGCCTGGAAGAGTGTCCGATGAATATCAATATCCCGGATTATTTCGGCCTTTTAAATCTTTACGCCGTGACGGGAAATAAGACGAATATGTATTATCAACGATTCTCCATGAATCACGGAAAGGCTTCGGAATGCTTAAAATGCGGTCTTTGCGAAAATATCTGCCCGCAGCATATCGATATCCGAAGCCACCTGGAAGAGTTCAAAACCCTTTATGAACCGGATGTATGAGCCGGAGGGACGGAGTTAGTGGTCTATACTTAAGCAGAGTAAAAAATGAACGAATGGTCTAACGAAAAAAAGAAAATGACAGATGCGCTTCTTGAGCTCGGATATCCTGTCGAACTTGCAGACGAGATTGCAAAAAATTTGGGAAGCCCCAAAGCAATGTCAAGGATGACATCCTACTTACAGTATGTAAAGCCTTCGAAAGTCGAGCTTGTTGTCGATGAAATGCTTGCTATCCGTTCGGATATAGATCGCTGGAGAGATAAAAAGGCAAATGAAGAAGCAAATGCATGCTATAACGAACTGATAAACAAAGGCTTTAGTTAATGCCATCGACCTATTTGGATTGAGGGATGTAACGTATCTGTTACACAATGGCAATAAAATAATTGACAAACATATTCGGCAAATGTAGAATGAAAATATATTCTACATTTGCCGAATATGTTTTAAGGAGGTTTACCGTGAAAAGATTACCGGATTCTGAATTAGATATTATGATGATTATTTGGGAACTAAACCGTCCTGTTACCCGCTTCGATATTGAGGGGGAATTGGACGGAAACAAAAAGCTATCTGCGACTACAATTTTGTCTTTTCTTTCAAGACTTCAGGAAAAAGGCTTTCTGGAGGTGACGAAGGAGGGGAAGAATAACATTTATACAGCGATTATTGATAAAGAATCCTATATGCGAATGGATAGTAAAAATGTATTAAATAAACTCTACCGGAATTCTATCAGGAATTTTGTCGCTTCGCTGTATGACGGGGATAATCTTTCTGAAGCGGATTTACGGGAACTGGAAGAGTATTTGCATCAAAAAAGAGGAAAATGATGAGCGGAAGTTTGAAAAAAATTATATGGCTGATTGCGATGGCAGAGTTTCTGATTGTCCATTTTGCCCTTATCGGATGGTTGTATATTCACGAAAAGAGGATAATACTCGGAATCCTCGTTGTGGGATTTATCGGTATGGCGGTATACCGGTATTTGTCATACAGATTTTTTATTAAGGATTGTGTCAGTACGATTGAACTTCCGGAAGACGAAAACGTGAATATACTTTTTCGGGAGGCGTTATCGGAGTCGGAGAGTTTATTAAAAATGAATACTGTCTCGAAAAAGGCCGACGGATCCAAACAGGTGAGGTTATATCAAAGCCTTGGTGCAACGGGACCGTTTGTTATGGGATTTTTAAACCCTTCGATTATCCTTCCCGATAGTTGTAAAACGCATGCCGAACTTAAAACCATATTGCTTCACGAATGTATCCATATAAAAAGGCATGATACGCAATACAAACTGTTTATGCTGATATCGAATTGCTTTCTTTGGTATAATCCGTTGGCGTATATGATCCGCTATATCAGTTATCAGGATATCGAGATTTCTTGTGATGAGACGCTCTTAAAAGGACGAACAAAAGAAGAGAGAATTGCATACGGGCAGTTTTTAATTGACAATGTCAGGAACATGAAAACCGACGGAAGTGCGTTTAACACCTATTGGGACAGCGGCAGTAAAAGAATCCTGAAAAACAGAATTGATGCGATTCTGAACGAGAACCGGAAATGGGATTTATTTGCAAAAACAGCAATCGTGTTTCTGGCAGCAGAGGCGTGCTTTTCGTGTGTATTTCTGGCAGGCCGGATATGGACGGATTATCGGAAGGCGAATGCTCCGGTAAATGAGTATGAAAATTCTGTCTCGCCGGACATTTATAATGAGGCGGCAATCAAATCGATGATGGAAGTTGATCCGTTCTTTCAACATAAGTACGGACCGGAACAGATAAATGAAAACGATATGGCATATCCGCAAAAAAATATGGGACAGATCGATGCGCAGGTATCATCACCGTGGCAGATTAAGAGCGGCAGACCTGCAATGTACGGCACCGTGGCGGAAGTATCCTTGCAAAGACTGTATTTTTATCTGGAGAACCAAACCGCATACAGTTCAAAAATGTACGAAGAGGAGCCGTTTATCAGAAGTTACGAGGTTTTATACAGTAAGAAACTGGCCGGAGATATCAATAATTCGGTCTGGGGGATTATCTGGAAGGTTTACTGCCCTGATTTGAATACATCAAACGGATATAAGAAGGGATATGCGTTTACTCTTGATGGAGAGGAAAATTACCTGTATTACGAAACGGCAGTGCAGATTAAGATGACGGAACCATACCTTTTTGAAACTGTCGGATATGCCAACCTGCGCCGGACGATGGAAGCGTATAAAGAGGAATACGGTACAAAATACAACGCAGCATTTCCGGAATTGGCATCCTATGTCGAGCAGGAAAAACAGGATTTGTCTGAGCAGCAAAAATCGGCGGATGATTTTGCGGATGCTTTGGGATATTGGGATGTATCAATATCGTTTCCGGAGAATGCAACAGAAGGATATATGCTGGCAAATACCGACAAGGCAATGCACCAGGTGGCGTGCGCTCTTTATAAAACTACCGACGGGGGGAAGCGGTGGAGAGAAGTCGGCATGAATGATGTGGGAAGGTATCATGCGGTCGTCTATGATTTTACCTTCTTCAACAGTCTGGAAGGATACATGGCAATTCATATGTTTACGGGAAATCCGCCGGAACTGCTTCGTACAGCAGACGGCGGACGGACATGGGAAAAGGTTGCATTTTCGCAAACGACAGAAGATTTTTGCCAGGCGACGATTCCGATCCGGGAAGGTGAGAAATACATTGTATATGTAGGAAAAGAGGGAAGCAGCATTGGGAAAGGAGAAAAAGCCCGCTATGAATCCACAGACGGAGGACAGAATTGGAAATATACCGGACAAGTCATACTTGAGTAAAATCGCCGGACGGGTTTTGTTCCTGAATATGTTTTGCAATCCGGTTATTTTGCTTGTGTATTATATTTTTTGCAGGACACTCTATCGGTTTTGCATGTACGGCGGTGTGAAAAAGAGGGGCAGTGTTTTGATTGTTTGCTTTGCGATATTCGTCGTATATTGGATTTTCTTTTTTGTTAGGATGCGTAAAATCAAGATTATGGAAGGCATTCCGGAAAATATGCCGGATGTAAGAAACTACGGGTTTTACAAACGGTTCTTTTATGCCTTCACAAAGGAGCATCTATTTTTCATAAAAGAATGCACAGATGAAGAAAAGGATTATCTGAAGATAAAATATTTGCAGCTGCCACGTTATAAAGCAGGATTTTGGAAAATTCCTGTTTTGATTATTCTGGTTCTTATTACGGGGATGACAGTAATCGGAGTTGTCAAATCGGCGACTGGGTTGAATGGTAAACTGGCATGGTATTTATTTAAGTTACGGCATTCGCCGATAATTCGAAAATGATGCATTAATAAATCATTGGCTTTGAAATAATGAATTTGACACGTTAAGGACAAATAATCAACAGAAAGAGTAAGGAGAAGATATTTGGAATAATAATAAAGGGATTGTCACATAATTGTCACTTATTGTAAAATAAAACAAGGGTTTCGAAGTTTGAAACCCTTGTAAATAAAGACTCGGCGTGACTGGATTCGAACCAGCGGTCTCCGCTCCGCTAAAGTAATCCGAAGGATTATTTGCGGTCGGCGCAAAGCCGACGTCCACTGGACGTCGTGCGCCCTCTACGTCCCGAACTACGTCCGGTCCATATCGACCGCTGGGTTGCATGTATTCCCATAAATTGAATAAAGAGCCCATCCTTCGGATGAACTCTTCATTCAATCGGCGTGACTGGATTCGAACCAGCGACCTCTACGTCCCGAACGTAGCGCTCTACCAAGCTGAGCCACACGCCGTTTATCGGCACATTGTTGATAATAGCCGATTTTTGTAATAATGTCAATTGAAATCGGAATTTTGATGAAAATGAAAGACAGGTAAGTATGATAAAAAATGTAGTATTTGATATAGGTAATGTTCTGGTGACCTTTGAGTGGGAACGTCTCGCGAGGGAAATCGGTTTTACGGACAAGGATCTTCAGGTTCTGGCGGAGAAGGTAATCGGCGACCGCTGGGTTGAATTCGACCGTGGCGTGATGAGCGAGGATGAAGCTTTAAAATACGTTCAGGAGGCCATCCCCGGACTGGAAGAGAAGTTCGCGACCCTGTGGCATCGGATTGACGAGGCAATTCATGTTTATCCCTATGTAAACGAATGGATGCGCGAATTAAAATCGGAAGGGTACAAAATCTACCTTCTTTCGAATTTCCCGAAGCGGCTTTTTGAAAAGGAAGCAAATCAGAAATTCGATTTTATCCGTTATACGGACGGGAAGGTGATTTCCTCTTTTGTAAAGCTGATCAAACCGGACAGAGCAATTTATGAATATCTGCTGAACACCTACTCCTTAAAAGCGGAAGAATGCGTATTTGTGGATGACCGCCCCCAAAATGTGGAAGTAGCCAGAGCACTCGGTATGAAGGGAATCATTTTTGAGGGATATGAGAAGGGCTCTGAAAGTCTTAAAAAATTACTGGATGCGAATAAGTAGCAGCAATATCGGAATCTGCCGACAGCCGCATGCAGAGGAGGCAGAAACAAAAAAGACAGAAGAGTCTAAAAGATTGGAAATCCAATAAAGAAAAATCGTTTTAGAAAGAAACAACATCAGATAGAATTATGGGAAAAATAATTTGCATTATGGGAAAGTCCGCGACGGGAAAGGATACTGTTTACAAGCGGCTTTTGGATGATCAGGAACTGAATTTAAACCGTATGGTAACATATACCACGCGACCGATTCGCGAGGGAGAGCGGCCCGGAGAGGAGTATTTTTTCATCGATGAAGCACAGATGAACGAATTTGAAAAGGCCGGAAAAATCGTGGAGAGGCGCACGTATCAGACTGTTCACGGCCCCTGGAATTACATGACCGTGGAAGACGAAAATCTGCAGCTGAAAGAGAAAAATTACATCGTAATCGGAACACCCGAATCCTATCGGAAGTACGTATCTTATTTCGGAAGAGATGCCTTGATTCCCGTTCTGATTGAGGTGGATGACGGCACGCGCTTAGAGAGAGCATTAAAAAGAGAACGCGCACAGGCAAAGCCCAAATATGAAGAAATGTGCAGACGCTTTTTGTCAGATGCGGAAGACTTTCGGGAAGAAAAAATCAAAGAGGCGGGGATTGAAGAGAGATTCGTAAATGACGATCTGGAAACCTGCTATAAAACCGTAAAGGATTTTATCCGGGTAAAAATATCGGAATAAGCAGGGCACCCGGAAAGACAATTGTTAAGGACATAATGTATAGTTTTGAAGATATAATCGGAGAAGAACAATTAAAGACGAAGATGAAATCCGTCGCACAGAGCGGAATGCATTCGCATGCCTATCTGATTGCGGGTGACAAAAGGTGCGGGAAAACCACCCTCGCCAACTGCTTCGTGAAGGCGCTTCAGTGTGAGGGCGAGGGCGAGAAGCCCTGCGGAATGTGCATGTCCTGTATGCAGATGGATGTGGGAGCACATCCGGACGTAATTTACGTGCAGCACGAAAAACCGTCCGTCATCGGTGTCGATGATATCCGTGACGGTCTGACCGATGATATCGTAATAAAACCCTACCGGAGCGAAAAGAAAATCTACATTATCGACGATGCACAGAAGATGTCGGTTGCCGCACAGAATGCTCTTTTAAAGACACTGGAGGAGCCGCCTGCCTATGCAATCATCATCATGATTACCACATCGACGGAGGTGCTTCTTCCGACGATTTTGAGCCGTACCGTGCTTCTGCCGGTGAGACCCTTAAGGGATGATATCGTAAAGAAATATCTGATGACCCGAAAGGAACTGCCGGACTACCGGGCGGAAGTGGTTACCGCTTTTGCCAGAGGCAATATCGGAAGAGCCTGTGACTTAATTGCCGATGAAGAATTTGAAAAGAAAAAGGAAGAGGCCGTTTCGATTCTGAAGAATATCGATAAAACCGATTACGAGACCATCTACAGAAAGGCCTCGGAATTCGGAAAAGAGAAGAAAGAGAAAAAGGAAAACAAAGAAGACGGAAATTCGCATTTTGACGACCTTCTGGATTTTTTCCTTGCATGGTACCGCGATGCGCTTGTGTACAAAACCACGAATCGGGAGCGGGACTTGATTTTTAGAGAAGAAATACAGTATATTAAGAAGGTGTCAAAGGATATATCCTTTGAAAATTTTGACAGGATTTTTGAAGCCATTCACAAGGCAAGAGGAATGATTCGTGCCAATGTAAACATCGATACGGTTGCGGATCTTCTCTTAATTACCGTCAAGGAAAGCTACGAGTAGAGCGGGTTTTCCCGAAAACAGATAAAAGAGGTTGTAATGACAAAAGTTGTAGGTGTCCGGTTTAACATGGCCGGCAAAGTATATTATTTCGACCCCTGCGGACAGGAAATGACCAGGGGACAGCACGTCATTGTGGAGACCGCCAGAGGTATGGAATACGGTTTTGTGGTAGGCCCCGTGAAAGAGGTGGAGGATTCGGAGATTGTGGCTCCCTTAAAGCCGATTATCCGCATTTCCACTCCGGAAGACGATGCTCATAACGAAGAAAATCAGGAAAAGAAAAAAGAAGCCCTGGCCATCTGCAAGGAAAAAATCAAAAAGCACGGCCTGGAAATGAAGCTGGTGGATGCGGAATATACATTCGACAACAATAAGCTTCTTTTCTATTTTACCGCGGACGGAAGAATCGATTTCAGAGAGCTTGTGAAGGATCTTGCAGGCGTTTTCCGTACCAGAATCGAATTAAGACAAATCGGCGTGCGCGACGAAATCCGCATGATGGGCGGAATCGGAGTCTGCGGACGAGTGCTTTGCTGTCACAGCTATTTAACTGACCTTGTTTCCGTGTCCATCAAAATGGCCAAGGAACAGAATTTATCCTTAAATCCGGCGAAAATTTCCGGAGTCTGCGGACGTCTTATGTGCTGTCTTAAGAACGAAGCGGAGACATATGAAGAGCTGAACAAAAATCTTCCGGGAATAGGAGATTACGTTACCGCAGCGGACGGAGGTCACGGAACGGTACAGTCCGTCAACGTGCTTCGCCAGACCGTACGTGTTATCGTGGAGGAAGGTGACGAGAGAGAAATCCGCGAGTATAAGACCGGGGATCTTCAGTTCAAGAAAATGTACCGCAAGGACAAGGACGAGATGACCGAAGAGGACAAGGATGCCCTTGCAATGCTTGAACAGATGGAAAAACAGGATCGTCTGGAAAAGGCCGAAAGAGAAGCCAATCAGGCAGCGGAGCGTGAAGCTAGACAGAAGCGTCTGGAAGAGCGGAAGGACCGTGTGGAGAAACGCGCGGGCAAGAACGGCGGAAATCAGAAAAATTCCGAAAAGGGCGAAAAGAAAGGACCCGGAGCACTTCCCCAGGAAGTGGAGAAGGTGGAAACTCCCGACGGAAAAGAAAAGAAGCATAAGAACCACAGAAGAAACAGACCGCCGAAGAATAACAACAATAATAACCAGGCTCAGAACACTTCCGACAGAGAGAAGCATAAAAAAGAGCAGGACAGTGCCAAAAATAAAGAGACGAATGCGAACCGTCACGGGCAGAATTCCCGTCATAACGGAAGAGAGCACAGAAGTCACAGCAATAAGGATCAGACCTGATTCTTGGTGAATCAATAGAAAGCAGGACCGGCACGGATGGAAGAAGGCATCTTAAAAGAAGGGGAAAGACTGGATTCCCTTCAGAGAAACGGATATGACATTATTCAGCATCCCGGACGTTTCTGTTTTGGTATGGATGCGGTGCTTCTTTCCGCATTTGCTCAGGTTAAGGAAGGTGAGAAGGTGCTGGATTTATGCACCGGTACCGGTGTTTTGCCGATTCTTATGGAGGCTAAGACAAAGGGCGACCATTTTACCGGCATCGAAATTCAGCAGGAGTCTGCCGATATGGCAAAAAGAAGTGTCCGTTATAATCACCTGGAAGAGAAAATCGATATCATATGCGGAGATTTAAGGGAAGCAGGGGCATTTTTTGCAGCTGCTTCTTTTGATGTCATTACCTGTAATCCGCCCTATCGGCCGGTCAATCACGGAATTGTAAATCCGTCCGATTCCAAGGCGATTGCCAGGCATGAAATCACCTGCACGCTGGCGGATGTGCTGGATGCGGCGAAGCTTTTACTTCGCTCAGGGGGCCGGTTTTATATGGTACACAGACCGGAGCGGCTGGCGGAGATTTTAAAGAAAATGTCCGAAAGCGGAATCGAACCGAAGAGCCTTCGCGTGGTTTATCCGACCCCGGAAAAAGAACCCAATATGATTCTTGTAGAGGGAAGACGCGGTGGAAAGAGCGGGATGAAAGTGCTGAAGCCCTTAATCATTTTTGATGAGGACGGAAAATATACGAAAGAAGTTGCTTCTGTTTACGGAGAATAAATCCGGCAGGAGGCAAGAGAAAGGCTGAAAAAATGGCGGGAATTTTATATCTGTGTGCAACGCCGATCGGAAATCTGAATGATATGACATTCCGTGTGCTTGAGACACTGCGGGATGCGGATCTGATTGCGGCGGAGGACACCAGAAATTCCATAAAGCTTCTGAATCATTTTGATATTAAAACACCGATGACGAGCTATCATGAATACAACAAGTTCGAAAAAGCGGAAACACTGATTCAGAAATTAAAGGAAGGGCAGAATGTTGCGCTGATTACGGATGCCGGAACACCGGCGATTTCGGACCCCGGGGAGGTGCTGGTGCGAAGAGCAAAGGAAGAGGGGATTACGGTTACTTCCCTGCCGGGTGCCTGCGCGGCAATCACAGCGCTTACTTTGTCGGGTCTGAATACGCGGAGGTTCGTATTTGAAGGATTTCTGCCGTCCGAGAAAAAGGAACGCACGGAGGTTTTAGAAAGCCTTAAGAAGGAAGAGAGAACAATCATCCTGTACGAGGCGCCCCATCACCTGAAGGGCACGTTAAAAGAGTTAAAAGGTGTGCTCGGAGGAGAACGCAGAATCACGCTCTGCCGGGAGCTTACCAAAAAATTCGAAGAAGCGGCGCTGATGAGCATCGATGAGGCAATTGATTTATACGAAGAAAAGGAACCGAGAGGCGAATATGTTCTGGTTTTGGACGGTCGCGACAGGGAGGTCTTAAAAGAGGAAAAACGGAAACAGTTTGAATCCATGACCATTGAAGAGCACATGGAAATTTATCTTTCCGAAGGGCTTGATAAAAAGGAAGCCATGAAGAAGGTAGCCGCCGACAGAGGGGTTTCCAAAAGGGATATTTATCAAAGCCTTTTGGGCGAAACGGAATAAGGTGAATTTTGTTGACAAAGAATTATCATAATACTATACTCATATTCGAAAGACAAATGTAAAGGAGTTACGCCTATGTTTGAAAAAATCAAATCCATTATGATGGATCAGCTGAATATTGAAGAAAATGATATTAGCGAGGATACTTCCTTTAAAGACGATTTAGGGCTTGATTCCCTGGATTTGTTTGAACTTGCCATGGCAATGGAAGAGGAATTCGGTATTGAAATTCCCCAGGAAGATCTGGAGAATATCGTTACCGTGGGAGATGCTGTAGAGTATCTTCAGAATAACGGAATCGAATAATCGGACTGATAAAAAAACGAGAGCATCCTGCGCGAGGCGCAGGATGTTTTTTGCTTCATAGGAAATTCCTCCGAATTTCCTACGAAGCAAAATGCTCCGCAGGATGCGCACCTCGCGGAAAGGAAATCATCGCTTCGCGATCCGCTCGGGCGCGAAAGAGTCGCAAGC
>Ga0247611_10002138_pt1 | contig 33063 bp, 40 predicted proteins | sample 177DNAGHGhighgp2_FD_192422 | JGI IMG/M metagenome (GOLD analysis project Ga0247611, IMG submission 192422) | Sheep rumen microbial communities from Palmerston North, Manawatu-Wanganui, New Zealand - 1770 DNA GHGhigh gp2 | ecosystem: Host-associated > Mammals > Digestive system > Stomach > Rumen... | reverse complement strand
AGCTTGATCATTCCGTATCGGGTGATGAAGAGGACGAATTCTCTATGATGTGTACTCTTAATTTTCCTGGTTTGATTATAGAAGTGGTAAAGAATGACGCCGGAGAGCGTGAAATAATTTTTATATTAGGACCGAACGAAGATCCAGTCTATTACCATCCAAAAAAGATAGAGGTTGCTAAAAAATCAAAAGCAGTGGATGGAAAAGATATGATTTCCTTTAAAGTAGATGATACGTTCTGGTTTTATGAAGAGCGAATTCCTTTCAATCCACTTTATGCCAATTTTGGAATGGACATGGACTATGCTTTTCTAAAACAGCAGGATTGGGAACTACTAAAGGATGAAGATAATATTAACCGATACAACTATTAGAATAACAAATACATTATCGACGAAAACATATGAAAAGAATTTACTTTTTCGGCTAGGCTCTAGGAGCCGAGGCCGCGAGCATCGTCGAGGTTAGTTTTAAGCCTCCCTAATTACTTAGATTTAGTAAACTTTCAAAAAGAACTTATTTCTCAATGGAACAAATTAAATCAAATAACTTTAAAACAATAGTAATTATGGAAAATCTTATAAACAAGGTAAAAAATATCTTCTCAAAGCCAGAGGAAACGACAAAAGAAGAAAAGAGAGTGGCTGAAGAGAAGAAAGAGGCAAAAATTAATCTCACTGATGGATTTACACTCGACGCAATTAATACGAAGGAGTTTGTGCAGTGGTTAAAGCAAGACATAAAGGAACGTGTAGCAGACCAAAAGATTGCAAAGCGGGACAGAAAAGATGTTAATCACCCCTGCCCAAAAGAACGTGTGTATTCAGTTTACAAAGCTGCTGAAAATGTCATACAAAACAGGCAGGATCTCAGATTTAGGTACTTCATTTACTATCTTCTCCGAAAGGTTAAAGATTTTAAGTGGGATCTATACAAGGTTACTAAGTCATGGAGATTATGCATTGACTATGACTACACACTGACCGAGTACATGTTTCATAACACCTGTAAGATTGATAAGATACTTTCTAATCATGATAACTGGTATTATGTACAGGGACAAATCTTACGTATTGTCAAAGATTACGTCGATTCCACCAAAAATAGCTAGAGACGATTGTATGTTATTGTTGACCAGTCCCTTAATCCTATTTACGGATGTGTTCAAGGTGGTCATGCAGTAGCTCAGTATCTAGTTGACTATGGAACAACTGATTGGAAGAATAACTATCTAATTTATTTGTACGGAAATACAGATTATTGGAGTATGATACTAAAGCAAAAGGGTATCAAGTTTTCGGAATTTCATGAACCTGATCTAGGTGGAAAACTCACGGCTCTAGCAGTCGTTAATGATGGGAACCTCTTTAAGAAACTTAAAAAGGTATCTTAAATGTTCCAAAAACCTTTCCTGGCTGTGGCGATGCTGGATCAAACAACCAGGCTAATTGATCCGTTGGGCCAGTGGTTGGTCGAATGGTCTCTAAAACCATTTTAGGAGGGTTCGAACCCCTCACGGATCACAAAGGATTGAATTCCTTATAAAAGAAGATAAGCCAGCGTAGCTCAGTGGCAGAGCAGGGGTTTTGTAAACCTCAGGTCGAGATCTCGGTATTCTCCGCTGGCTCAAAATAACTATGGGGTCGTGGCTTCAATGGTACAGCACTGCCTTTGCACGGCAGCATTTTGACCGTTCGAATCGGTTCGGCTCCACTTTCAAAATACTATAACAAATGGTGGGATGGCAGAGTGATCTAATGCAGTAGACTTGAAATCTACCGAGCTTCACGGCTCCGGGGGTTTGAATCCCTCTCCCACCGCCAAAATTATTCAGAGGGTTACCCAAGTGGCTTAAGGGGACGGTTTGCTAAACCGTTAGATCGTTAATAGCGGTGCATGGGTCCAAATCCCATACCCTCTGCTTCGACAGAATAACAATCGGGGTGTAGTTCAGTTGGTAGAACGCCTGGTTTGGGACCAGGAGGTTTCCCGCGTTCGAGTCGCGGTACCCCGACGACAAAACAAAATAGGTAGAAATCAAATCTACCTATTTATTTTTCAAACTATTGGAAGAAGTTTCAAAGCCAATTATCTCTTCTCTAAACCCTTATCTATGAAGAATGAAAAAGAATATATTACTACTATTTGTATTAGTATTTATAGTGGTTGGTTGTGTAATAGATAGCGACATTACACATATTTCACGGCGACCGGAGTTGTTTTCTGGTCCCAAATATTTTAGCAGCTGTATTGATGAAGAGGTTGGCGATAATGAAGAAAGACACATACTCTCTTTTTGTGTGGAGAAAAACCAGGCAACTTACACATACACATATCGCCTAAAATATCTGGTTAGCAAAGACACAATTACAGTATATATCAACGACTCAACGCCCAAAACTTACATAAAGGGGAACTACAGGTATGAAAATAGAGATCCGTATGTAGAGGTTCTTGGGATTGATATGTATAAGGAAGATTTGATAAAGATTCACACTAGATACCTTGACTCTTCAGATACTATTGTTGTGTATAGAGGTATCCCAAGCCAAAGAAGAATGTTTGAGGATATGTACAAAGAATATATAATAGACAACTAGGCAGGTTTAGTTGCCTTTTTCCTTATCTATGAAATGAAATATGAAGTAGTTAGATACAATGAAAAACTTATAAAATACAAATTAGATGTAGAGTTTATCTGTTTTTCTGATCTTCTCCAGGTTGTTAAGAATAGTTGTGATGCTGCTGATATAACTGAACTAGGAAATCTTCAGTATTGGAATGGAAACAGTGTACAATTATATAGAGGAGACAAACGTAATGTATATCTTGTAATACCTAAGGGAACGTTTGAAGCTATAGATAATTTAGAATCTGTTGGAGAGATAGACACAGACTGGTACTTTAGCTCTATATATAAATTCTACGCAGCAATTATAGCACTAGTTAAAGGAGAAAAATTGCCAGAACATGATATTGAAATAGAAGGATTATCAACAAGAAAAACAGATATAAATAGATTTTCAGAATAAGACACTCCTTGGCCACCTTACGTTGACCAAGGTGGATTTTCTTTTGTTATGATTCAGAAAGATATCTTCATTCAAGGAGAAAAGTCGAAGACGCAGAACGGACCTGGAGTGAATTCCTTGAGCGTTAGCGAGAGGAAGAGAGGGAGGTATGGGGTCCGTTCAGTAGTTGTTTTATAAGGTCCTTTTTTGATACTATAAATGATCTATCCATATATTTTCACACAAAATAGTACTTTTCAAGACATCTATTTCCTATCAATTATTTTCATTTATTTCTATCTCTTCTTAGGAATCTTCTACCTAAAGCACATAAAATGATGTATATTCAATCAATTATTTTTTATCTTATATTTGATATTGTTTGTATATTGCATATAAAATGATGGATTTTGCTATTATGAAGACATCAAATACTTATTAATAGAATAGTTAAATGAATAGAGTGTTTTAAGAGGGGACGTTCACTTCGTTCACCTCCCAACTGTTCTTAGCCGAACAGATTTTATTTTTAATTTATTATATTTATGATTAAACAAAACATTATTGTACCAAAAGGAATAAGGTACATAAGTGAATGGAAAGAATTCAGTTTACCGCAAGGAAGAAATGTATTTAACAAGCAATTGACTGGATGTGGTTTTACAGAATATTGTATCACTAACAATGAAAATGTAATCCTCTGTTCACCTAGAAAGATACTATTGGAGAACAAAGAAGAACAACATCCAGAAGTCCTTTATATTAGAAACGAACTAGAGAAAGAACTTGGAGTTGATAAAGATCTTGGCACTACATCATCTGATTCTTCTGAAGCCTCGAGTCCTAGCACTTCATCTATGAATCTAATTAAACAGGTTGAAGATTATTTCGTATACTGCTTTAACAAGGGCATTCCATGTAAGATTCTGGTTACTTATGATTCTTTCAGGTACGTTAGAGAAGCTTTACAAGGAAAAATTGGACAACACCTGCCTAATTTTTATGTAGTAGTGGACGAAATGCAGGCAATTTTTGTTGATGCACAATTTAAGTCTGATACTGAATTGGAGTTTATAAGCCAACTAGAGAAAGTTGATAATATTTGCTACGTATCTGCTACTCCTATGATGGACGAGTATCTAGAGATGTTAGATGAATTTAAAGATTTGCCGTACTATGAGTTAGATTGGAAAACTGCCCAACCAGGAAGAGTTCGCCGCCCCAACTTACAGAAGGAGCCGTATAAATCATTAGTAAAAGAGGCCGCTAATATAATAGAGACATATAGAAATAAGAAGGGAAAAATATCTGCATTCATTGATGATACTGGACACATAGAGAAAGTACAGTCAAAAGAAGCAGTTATTTATGTTAACTCTGTAAAAAACATATGCGATATTATTAAGAAGGCAGAATTAACTATAGAGGAAACCAATGTGCTATGTGCCAAGACTCCAGAAAATGAAAAGAAACTCAAGGCAGCATTTGCGGTTGGAAAAGGAGCTAAAGTATTTGGGCACGTTCCATTACCAGGAGAGGATCATAAGATGTTTACTCTATGTACAAGAACCGTTTACCTTGGAGCAGACTTCTACAGTACAAATGCTAGAACATTTATCTTTAGTGACTCAAATGTTAAGTGTCTTGCTGTTGATATATCTCTAGATCTACCACAGATCCTAGGAAGACAGAGACTAGACTGTAATCCATGGAAAAATGCTGCAATAATCTACTATAAGACTACGAGTGATAGTAAGATAGAAACTAGAGAAGAGTTTAACAGGCGACTAGAAACAAAGAAGGCAGAGACTATTGACCTTTTGAATACATATAATGAGATATCGGTAGAGTCATCAAGGAGAAATCTTGCCAAAACATTTCAGAAAGCAGCAAGAAACGACAATTATCAAGATAATTATGTAGCAGTCAATACTCATGGAGGAAAAGATTTAGTTCCTGAGTTTAATAATCTGGTTATGGTATCAGAGATGAGAGCCTTTGATATTCAGCAAATAGACTATAGAAACAGGTTCAGTATGTTTGATGCTATGGACAAGATCTCTGAAAATTTAGAGGATAAAGAAGTCGATGATGCAATAAAAACATTTGAAGAGCTCCCACAATTTCCAGATAAGCTTAGATTCGCTTGTGAGGATTGTTTAAGTAACCTATCTGAAGCGCAGTTTAGTAGGTTTGTTGATTTATTGCCGACAGACTTTCAAAACTATATACGAGTTTTAGGGACTTCTCGCTGTTGGAATCTTGGATACAGGAAGGGGAATATTGAGGGTGAGTATAATTCGATTATAGGGAATCAAGAACTTAAGCCTGACCTCTCTGAAGAAATCAATAGAGTATTTAGTGTCGGACAGAGAATATCAAAAGCAAATATTAAGGAAACATTGAGATCTATCTACACAGGGTTAGGATATTCAAAGACCCCAAAAGCTACAGACTTAGAAGAATATTTTGAACTCCGATCCTGTCAAATTACGAATTCAGAAACAGGAAAGATAGACAATGGATTCGAAATAATTAAAAAGAGATGATGACGCTTACGGAATTTCTTGATCTACCGCTAAAAGATGTAGAAGAGTTGATTTATAAGAAGTGCAAAGGAAATTGTCGATTACTTGTTAAAATACTACCACCAAGCAACAGGGGAGGTATTAAGGAGTTCTTTAAATTTCTAGGTATCAGAGGAAGTATAGTGTCTGGTTTTTCTAGAGTCAGGAAGAAACTAAATCGGTACGGAATTAATCTAGTACTCGTCAGACCTTCACCACTCAGACAGTCTACTAAGAAGGGTATCTGTGTTGAAATGATACTGGCCTCATCTATTCCGAATCGCTGGCTTTGTGTGGTATTTACTGAAGGTTGCAAGATTTCTAAAATAGAGACTAGTTCATACTCCTACATACCAGACATAGACTTTTCGAAATCTCTTGGATACTATCTTACATTATTATAGGGGACTCATTACGAAGTTCCCTTATTTTTCCTTATATATGATATGAAAATAGTATTAATAGTAGTAGGAATATTAGTATTGTTATTCCTAGGTGTTATTATATACAGCAAACAGATTGTAGAAATTCACACCCTACTAACCTCACGACCTCTATCCTTCGTAATTGAAAGAGAGAAAACTGTTCTAAATTTGATAACGCAACAGTTAGTAGTGAGGGATAATCTTGATTGGGTAGTGGTTTCAAAAGATTCAATAAAAGGTGGGGATCTGATGTTTTTTAAGACCTACTCAACCAAAGATCCAAATACGTCTAAGCTTGTTGTTATAAAGAGATTAGGCGGAAATGACAGTGTTATTCATATATGTTCTGGTGGTATTAGTATTGTTGTGCTCTATAACAATCAATACTACTGTGTTAAAACTTTGGGAGAGGAGTATGTGCATGCAGGAGATTCAGTCAGTCTTGCTATTGATGGAGAGCACATTAAAGTAGATAGAAAAAATATAGTAGGCCAAGTAGAGCAGGTTTATGGCGACTACAAGATACAAAGTAGAAATAAGACTGTTTAATAAGCCAATATATTTTAGATCTAGGTTTATTGGTGGTAGAATGGAGAAAAAAGTTCTAGTTTTGGAGGATAATACTTTACTTCATTACCATCTATGCGTATCAATTAGAGATATGAAAAAACTGCCAACTCTCCGCTGGTGTAATATTGTTAGCTCCGAATCGACATCATCTGTACGGCCAGATAGGTTCGCACTAGTTGAAGATAAAAGAGTAGATGAATCAAAGGTTGTCTGGAGCGGAGAGATATCAGAGAAGAAGTATGACCTGTTAATAAGAAAATATTTGTATGCCAATCACTAATATATCAATTGACTGCGGCGGTGGTAGAAAAGTTGAGAGGATTTTTGTACACCGGGAGAATAAAGTTTTTGGTCTAGATAATGGAAGTGAGCTCTTTTACCAACTTTTTCCTATTACAGAGCTATTTAGTTTTTTAACAGGAAATAGGTTTGCAGATAAATTTCTTATAAACCCTAACCCCTGTTCTGAGATGAGGGATGTGTCGATTACGTTTAGTAGTGGCATAGAGTACAAAATATCATTCTATCCTACAAAAGATGAAGTATTCTCAGAAAGTTTTTATAAGGGTAATGAGTTACTTTTATATAGAGATAGTTTAGATGCTGTACCACTCATAGGAAAGGGTATATCTACAGAAAAGGGAAACTCGATTATAGACTCTCTCGTGCGTATTGATAGAGTTGTGAAAGATGATCACCCACTAAAACTCCTAAGACACAGTTCTTTTGGATATGATGCACTTACAGATCTTAATAAAACTGTGATGTATGATTTTGAAGGAGAATCGCGTGGTACTTTGAGTGCTTTTAGTATTATTAATGATGAGTTTTTTACAGATTCTGAGTTGGAGATAATTAATAAGATAGTTCCAAACGTGCTATATGAATCAATTAAAGAAGTCAATGCTGATGGAAGTTATCAAATTGGTAATGTTACAATGTCAAAAGAAAGTGCGGGTAGTGGTTATAGGCAGATCTTATGTATGCTTAAGTTATTAATAAGATCGACTATAGATGATGACTGTACATTAATTCTCAGTAATTGGCAAAATCATCTACACCCTATTGTAAGAAATTATATAAAAACTTTCCCGGGTTTAGATATAAAAGGATCAGTATTTTTAATAGAAAGTAGAGATGAAGATTAATCAGGATTTGTTATTGAGTTTTGGTAAGATAGTTGTTAATAAAGACTTGCCAAAATATACAGAGTTGCCGAAAAAGAAACAGGAAAAGAAAGAAGTTACAGAAGAAGGAAGTACTGAAGAGGATGATTTGCTTGATGCTAAGTATTTTGCTGATACTGGGCTTTCTGGAACATGTATTAGGTTGATTAATGCCGGCGAGATTAAAGACTATATTTCAAAGGCCGATGCAAGAGATTTTAATATAGCAATCTCTGAGGCACTACTGAACGATATAAAAAAGTATCTCCCGTCGCTCTCAATCAATGTAGGCGCTCGTGATTCTTCTGCTCTTAGTGATTCCGAAAAGGTGGCTGAAGAAGAGAAAATGTCCCAACTTGATGTGTCTGATATATTTAATGAGGTTCACATACAGGTTGGGAAAGAGAGGGAGTTTGTTAGCCGTGTAAGAGCCTATTGTGAGTTGATTAATAAGGCTCATGCAATGGGACAGACAGCACAAGAAGACATACTGGCGAGAGGATTAATAGTGCATATCTATGAATCTGTCTTGGCGGTAACTGGTTTTAATAAGTATATAGACCTCAAGGACCTTCAAGAATTACAGAAGAAGTGTGTTCGTCTCTTAGATCTCGACTATATTGCTAACTTCACCAGAATAATACCTCCAGAAGTTGCAGAGAAAAAATTACTGGCGGACAAATTACATGTTTTTGATAATTATGTAATTCTTCACTATGATCCGACAGGTGCTTCTAGGGAAATGACCGAGGAAGAGAAGATGCGGGAGATAAAGAGAAAAGCAGATCCGGTTCTGTTTGGAGTTATCTTAGGATCTACAAAACTTTACTACATTGGCGACTGGGTTGATGAATACTGTGATTTAACGTGGGAGCAAATTGTAGAAAAAATAGGAGAATCTGTGCTTGATTAGTAGAGAAGATATAAGTAATAGTGCACTATTATTCTTAAGTTTTTCTCTAATTGATCAGAAGTATGATGTACAGCATGATCCTACCTGTCATTCTGGTGTTCCTTGGTATTCGGAGGTATATACAATTTCAGAGGATAGTATCTTAGATTTTATAGATAAACTGAATGAGTACCTTCGGATTAATAACAAGATTCCAGAAACATCTGTAGGAAAGAAGATATCTGAGTACAATGAATTGACTGAGATACATTTGGTTAGAGTTGATGATAGTTCGTTTGCTGTATTCGATAGGTATATGAGGCCTGTTATGTCTATAGAAGGAATAGATATGGAGTTCAAAAAGAAAGAGGGATTTTGATTTCCCTCTTATTTTTTTTTACAGCACTACCTTTCCTGTCTTAATGATGTCTAGATTAGTAAAAGGTGTGTCTGTTTTTACATTTATTCCTACCTGTTGAAGTGCCCAGCCTAGTGATGTTAAGTTTCCTTCTTTATCCATCAGACTTATTGATTTGTCGTAGATCTGTGGAAAATATAGAACATCATCTCTATACTCAGCTTGTCCAGACTGTAATATTTCTCGACTACTTTCATATTTCGTTAGTACTTTTCCGTTCCACATAATATGATAGTTTAGTCTAAGTATATATGGCTGGAATTCAACTTGCGGGATATCATACTTAACTCTTGATATAACCTTACAACCATTATTAACCAGAGCCAGTATCTTATCAATGCTATAGTCTGGTGTGGTTATAATTATAGTTTTTGACGCTATGAATTTTATATTGTCAGGATTTACGAAGATATTACACTCCCCGATTTTTCCTGATATAGCGTCCTCAAGATATGTTGCTTCTATTATTGAATCTAAGTTCTCTAGAAATATCATATTCTTTAATCTTTCTCAGAATCTCCTTGATTTCCTTCGCTCGTTTCTGGCTTTGTTTTGTCATACCATGAAAAAGGTTCTTCGTTTAACCATGTATTCCACCACTCTGTATCACTACAACTGCTAACGATACGTGAACTATCAATAGTCTTTGCAAGTTCTCTCATGGACTCGTTTATGGACTTCTGAAATTCTTCTCGTCTCCTTCTTTGTAGTTTCTTTTCTACATGACTTCTTCTGTAAGAAACATATTCGATAGTCCCAGTAGTATTAAGTGAAAGCCAAGGTACCCATACAGACGGCGGTATGGATGAGTTAAATTGTCCCATTATAGTTTATTTATATCAGGCCACTCTCCAAGATCTACTATACTGTCTCCAACTTCTGCAAAATATTTATAACCCTTTCTCAAAACAACATAACAATCCATCTGTTCTGCAAGCTGTGTTATAAATTCCTCTCCACGTCCGTCATATATAAATTTCTTCTGTGGTTTGCAAAATCTATCAACTAGTACATATTCATCAGCATAGGCACGACAAAGGAGGTTATCTATATGTTCTCTCTTCTTGAAATACAGATCAAGCTCCTCCCAGTTTAAGCTATCAAAATTCTTGGCATACTCGTCAATAATGTAGTCAATATCATCCTCGGCTTGTTTTCTATCGTTTTCATAATCTCTTTTTGCAAGCCAGCCCGGTTGATATTTAGTTTCATCATAGACTCTTTGTATTCCAGTCCCATCAATAAACTTTCTTTTGTCTACTAAATCCTTAATCCACTGTTTTTCTTTACTCATAACTTTCTATGTTTCTTTTTAATTATTTTTCCAACTTGCCATATCTTAGTTCCCGGATAAGCATAAATAATCTCATCCCTAGCTAATTCTGCTTCATATAGGGTTTTGAATATTATTGGCTTTCCAGAATTCATATCAACTATTACATTATCTTTCTCTGGTCCAACTTTATATCCCACTATTCTTCTCCATCTTCGGGTAGGTTCTCTATATACTCATCATTTGCCCTATCTTCAGGATTGTCGTCAGGTTCATCTCCTATTTCTTTAGGATCGATCACCTCTCCGTGGTCATTAATTTTTCCAGCAAAGAAGTTACCAAGGGTTGACATAGATTCGCCAAATAACCCAGTTTTAGTTGACTCCACAGCGTAATCCATGGCTAATAGTATCTCCTCGGCTTTATTATGGTTCTTCAACAGCGTAACAACCGTACTTTCTGGAAAATGTACTATTGGCCTAAGAGCAATCTGTATAAACCCGGATAGTAGAACAATTACGTCCTGGGACTCTTCTCCATCAGCAAACTTTCTCGCCTCGCCCTCACCAATTTTGTACTTTTTTAAGACCTCAATTATGTCGGCCTTGTGCTCATCGCTTAAAGTTTCTAGTTTCTTTCTAGCCTGATTTAATAAAGCATCAACATTCTTTTCTGCATCTGTGTTCATAATATACTATAGTTGATTAATTATGTCTTCTGTATACTTAACTGGATCAAAAGCTTTCAATTCCTTCAGCCGAGTCTTTAACGCTTTGATTCTCTCGGCCGTATCTTTGTTTGCTCTGAGATAAGAAATTGGTTTACTCAGGACAACTTCAATTACTTCGGCCGATATTCCCAAAGCTTTAACTAACTCGGAATCAGTTGCTTTTGGATTTTTGTTAAGTATATAGTCCGCCACGATTGGAATAGCTTCTTGTACTTTAATATCGAACTGACACTTAGCTATTCTCTTTTTGTTTACCTCTGATACTAGATTGACATAATTTTTGTAAGTATAGTCAATCCAGTTATAGAGTGGTATTCTAAATGTTGTTTCTCCATTAGTTACATTAAGCTGATAAGTAGTGGCATCATAACAACATTTTCTGGCTATCCCCTCTATATCGTCGATTGTTACTCCTTTTGCACCAGGAATTCTACCAACAAATAGTTTAGGACCTTGATCATCTGTTATGTCCTCTATATATATCTTTCCATCAGCCACTAACTTTTTGAACTTACTTAGCTTGGGAGTAAATATTGCTGTATCTCCCTCAAAAAGTATCCCTTCAGATTTTCCATCGTCAGACATTTTTCTTGAGATCTTATACGAATATATCACTCTTCCCTTACCAGTTGTCCAAAGTCGTGAAAGCTCTGAATTAGCCTTGTCGATAAAGATATTAATGTTAGGCTCCAGAAGGCTAGGATCATTCTTCTTATAGGCAGCGAACATAGATTTTGGTGAGAAGTTTGGATACTCGCTCATAACACCTACACCTAAACCACTAACTAGACCTCCCTTAAGATACATACAAAGGGGAAGTGGAAGTGGTATATGTATTGGCTCTATTCCACCCTGAGGAGATTCTATCATAGGAACTTCTTTTACGATATCTCCTATGATTCCCCAATACAAATCACTAAGTCTATTCTTTGTATACCTAGTTGCTGCATGGGGATTTTCTACTCCATCAATCTGCTTATTTCCGAAGAATCCATGACCACTAAATATTCCAGAGTTGACTAGGTTTGCATTAAGCCCCTCACATCCGGTTGTTCCATGAGGATGCCATTTAGATAGGGATGCAATCAGGTTCATAGTTGGAATATCTTGACCTTTTGGATATTGAAGAGCTGCCCACATTAAACGTTTATAGGAGATCTTCATTCCATCAGCAACATTCGCTATGGCTCTGAAATTATTTACATATGCTCCATAATAGGTATAACATTCTTCAGCTATTTGTCCTATAGGCTTTGTTAGCTGATCCGGAGTAACTAAAGGTAATTCCGGTTGCTGTTTCTTTCTTCCTCTTGGCATATATTAAAGATCATTAAAGTTATATGGATTACTAAGAATTCCTTTATCAAACAACAGCTTCTTTCTTGCATTGATATCTTCCACTAAGTTCATGGCAAAATCAATACCATCCGTTGTAACTTGAAATAGTCTACGTTTTGATTTATCGTAGAATGCATTATAAACATCTTCGCGGTCTAAACTTCCTAGACCCTTAAATCGTCTAAAATGCTTACTTGGATTCAGACCTACCGGAAATTGAGTCCCGGGCTGTCTTGGATCACTTGGGTAGAAATATTGTCCGCCTTGTTCAAAGATTGGTGATTCGGCTACATAAATTAATCCGAAATCAAGCATAAATCTGGCAAATTTGGCTATAGCATAAAGAAGTCCGTTCTGTATAGCTAATCCATCTTCATCGGCATCAGTTGCTATAATCACTTTGCCAAATCTTGAATATCGTTTAATTTTTTCATATGCCTCTTCTGCAGTCGTACATCCGGTAGTTACATTATTTACATCTATTCCTAGTCCAATGATTCTGAATATAGTAAACAATTCTCTATTATCCATCATCATGTCAGCAGAAAAATTTTCTCCAGAGACATTTTTCACCTTACCCCTCAATGGGACTATAGCACTGTATTTAGTACTTTTTCTAGCAGCTTTTAGAGAACCACCAGGAGAAAGCCCTTCAACAATAAACACTTCACAGTCCCATCTTTCTGCAGGTCCGGCTGTTGCATCACTAAGTCCTTCAATCATCTCGGTCTTAGCTTTGTATACTCCACGACCTGCTGCTTCATCCATAATCTTTTGAGCCTTATCTGCAGCCCCTAAGTTTTTCATGGAATCGGCTAGGTAATTCAGTCTATCTACGTGAGCATCCCAATAATCTGGATTCTTCTTGAATATCTTTTGGAATTCCTTTACGATTGGATCAAAGTCTGACTGTTTAACCTTAGCGAAGTTCTTTAGTCTCTCTTTCGTTTGACTATTGAATACTGTTTCTGCTGCCAAAGCCACAACACACATCTTTAGTCCATTAGTTGTATATCTATGTTTAATTCCATAAGTTTCACGAAGTGCTCTAATAAAACAGTCTTCTACATAACTAATGTGAACTCCAGAATCTACTACCAATGAATTTACTGATCCGCAATACTCCTTTGGACTTAGTTCTTCATCAACCCCAAATGATACGAATAGATCAATATACTCATTCATACTCGTATCTTCCGGAATTATTCTCTTCATAAATTCAAATCCATACCCTACAAATCCGGACCCAGTCAGCTCTTTCCCCTCAATCTCAATTCTCGCCTTTCTCTTATAAAATTTCTCAAGAATTAGCAAGAAGTATTGAAGATTTTGAACTGGTACTGCCATCTTTTTAATGACAGCAGGCTCATAGATTTCTGGATCTGGTTTGAAAAGTACTATAGTTGACATACCGCTAGGGAGCTGCTTTTCAAATTTCTTTCCGAATGCAATCTTTTCTAGATCTGCCTTCTTCATTGCTCCTTCATAGTATTTATAGCCTTTCTTATACCAGACTACGTAAAATAGATCTCTTTTGCTTCTAGGACCTGCACTATTCCAAAGATCATAAACTTCTTTTGTAGATTTATCCCAATTAAGTGGAGTAATTCTAGACATAAGTATATAGTCTTCTGATACTGCATTGACTGCACTAGAACCAACACCATTCATTCCGACGGTTGCCACTTTACTGTCTGAAAATTTGGAACCAGAGTGAAGAGTGCTGATTGATAGGTCTGCTTGAATTATTGGAGTTCCATCTTCCCTAAGTTCAGTTGATGGATATATTGGAATACCTCGGCCATCGTCTGCAACCATAGCATAACCATTCATATATCTATCAATGATTATATTTTGAGCAGAGTGATAGCACTCATCCACGGAGTTATCGATTATTTCTCTCAAAAGTGTGTCACAGCTGTCTGTTCCTGAAAGATACATTCCGATACGTTGCCTGATAGCCTGTGGAAACTTTAAGAGTTTAATCTCATCTGGGTTTTCTAAATTGTTAAACTCATCATTCATATTTGTTAAAATTTAAATTATTATTCAAAATTTGCGAGAGATACCAAGAATACCTCTCATCTATAAGGAAAACCGATCTCAATATTGGCGGATTGCAAAAAAAAGAGCTGGTTAGTCGGGAATTGCTCCAACCACATATACTCCTTTGTTTAGTTTAAATATTAGCCAGTCCCATTGCATTAAAAAATATGGAGCGGCGGGATATGTACTTCTTTTTCTAACGTATAAAATGTTAGGATAAATTTTATGTACGTATATCTCAGCAATACCATGAGTATAGACCACATCACGATCGGAAGAAATATAGTCTTCTATGTCTATCCATTGTATTCCTGTACCAAATCTGATGGACGATTCTTTAAATGGTGCGGACTTCTCTCTGATTTTTCTCACCAAAGACTTTTTTATCACTACTCCTTTCATGGTTGTCTTCTTATACGCCAAGAATCAGAGCTATTACCGAGTCTATACACTTTATATATTTGTGGAATTACAGTTAAGATTTCAATTTCCACTACATTAGCTTCAATCTTTTTATATCTAACAGCATTTTTCCCATATTCTGATCTAAACTGCCCGGGAGAGTAATGATTTAGTACCTCCCACAGTATCATTAGGTTAATACTCCAATGGGTCACTAAGAACTGTTCTATTGGTATGGTCCGTTTCAACAGTCCTCTTTTTATTACCATCATAGCTTTCGATTGTTATAGTTTTCAATTGCCGCAGGTACTATTCTCTTATACTCTGGATCTTTAAATAGTGGAGAAGTAAGTATCATATCGGCTGTTGTTCTATTAGTGGCAAAGGCGATATTATAGAGAGAAGCAAGGCGGGTTAGTGCAGATACGTCATTTTGGTGTCCCTGTTGAATTAAGTTATCACAGAAGAATATCAAAACATCAATCTCTCCATTTGCTATCATTGCTCCTATCTCCTGATCACCGCCAAGAGGACCAGAATGAAGACAGACTACTTTATCTTCAAATGGGAAATGTCTAACTATTCCCCTAACCGTATTTCCATCTTCATCTAGGCAGTCAGTATAGCTTATTTCTTTAATCAGTTTTCCGGTTGTTCCAGTTGCATATAATTTGTGATTCCTAAGCTCATTCAAGTTATATTTCACCCACTCAATCAACTCTTTCTTTCTACTATCATGTGCTACTAATGCTATTGTCATAATAATAAATTTTTCATCAAATATAAGGAAAATACTAAAACCTTATGTATGAAGAATAAAAGATTAAAACTATGGACATTAACAATTTTTGGGGTTGGTTGTTTCTAATTACAGCAGCTATTGTATTGATTCAACTGATTATGAGTATTATTAGTGGAACCGATTTAGACATTGACCTAGATGGAGACGGTGTTGGGGACTTTGATCTCGGAACTATTGTGTCTCCTAAGGGTATTCTGCATTTTATCTTTGGTGGCTCAGGTTATCTTACTCTGGCCGGGGAAAAGATGTGGAATGTCAAGGGCTATCTGATTGCTATTCTCGTTGGTGTTCTTGTTGCTGGCATTATGTTCCTCGTTTATTGGGGAATGAGTAAGCTTAGTGATGAGAAGAAACAAGAAAAAGAAGAGGAATTAGTTGGTAGGTCTGGCACAGTATATCTTCCTATTTCTGGTGATAAGTATGAGATAACTGTTACTAGGAATGGAAGACAGCAGAATATCGTGGCAGTATCTAAATCAGGAAAAATATATAACACTGGAGATATTGTTAAGATAATTGAAGCGGACGAAACTGTTATTTATATTGATTAGTATATATGAAACAGTCGCAATTTATAGGCTGGGTTAAGAAAGCATATCCAGACATTAAAATAGTAGCACAACAAAATGGGGATTATTGGTTTTCTAATACTAATTTTCTCCAGGTAAGTGCAAAACCTTCTGGGGAGCTGGATTTTTATAATCTACATGGAAGAGACTTAAGGGAACCAATTTCTGTAACCGATGATGTTCAGATTGTAAATAATATCAGAGGACTATGGGGAGATCCGAAAGTGGCGTTCTCAGTATCAAAGCCAGAAACAAAACCAGAAGAACCGAAGAAAGAAGAGCCAAAACCAGAAGAGAGTAAACCTGAGCCGAAAAAAGAACAGCCTAAAGAACCGGAACAGGCATTAAGTAGAGAGAAAGCACTGGAATTACTAAAAACTAAATTCCCTGACTCTCTCGAAGTAATAAAAGTGCCGGGAGGAAAGGCTGTAAAAATCAACGGCTCAAAATTAACTCTCTATGATTATGGTGTATCTTCCAAGCCGAGTGAGTTTATTCCTTGGGCTAGAGAAGAGGAAGTAAGACAGTGTATAACCAAATTCATAAAACAACAACATCATGAGTAGTACAGCAACTATGTTAATTATCATTGCAGCCATTGTTGTGATGATATTCTTGACTGTTTGGGGAATTCTCAGCAGGTACAAGAAAGTAAAATCAGACGAGATTCTTGTAGTCTATGGTAAGACAAAAGGAAATGCGCCAGCCAAGTGCATTCACGGCGGAGCAAGTTTTATCATACCTGTTCTACAAAACTCAAGTGTGATGTCGACTAAGCCAATGACGATTCAGTGCAATCTTCAGGGAGCAATTTCTAGCCAAAAGATTAAGGTAAATGTTAACACGACAATTACCGCGGCAATATCTACTGTTCCTGAGATTATGCAGAATGCGGCTGTTCGTCTTTTAACGATGTCACCGTCTGAAATTGAAGGACAAATTAAGGATGTTGCGTATGGACAGCTCCGTCTTATCATTGCTACGCTAACCATTGAAGAGTTAGTGAATGACAGAGAAAAGTTCCTTCAGGCATGTAAGACTGGTATTGACGAAGAGCTGAAGAAGTTTGGTCTGACTGTACTCAACGTAAACTTGTCTGAGGTTTCTGACGAAGGGAACTACCTGGAGAATCTCTCTAGAGACGAGATCGCAAAGGCCCAGGCCGTCGCTGAAGCTAGTATTGCCGCCCGTGAAAAAGAGGGTGCAACGAAGACAGCTGATCAGAAAAAGCAGAAGGAGGTACAACTCGCTCAGATTGAGAAAGACAAGCAGATTCAGGTAGCCGAGAATCAGTCTGAGCAGGCTACTAGAACCGCCGAGATCTCTAAGGAGAAGAACACTAAGGTCTCTGAGCAAAAGAAAGAGGAGACCGTAAGAATTCGTGAGATCCAGAAGGAGCAGAGCGTTGAAACTGCTAATCAGGAGCAGGAAGAGGCAATTAAGCTGGCCGAAATCGAGAAGACCAGAGAGGTCGAGATCGCAACCAAAGAGTCTGAGCAAAAACAGGCAGTCGCAGAGCAGAACCGTCTTCGCGACACTGTTATTGCTGAAAAGAAAGCTGCTACTGTATCTAGTGTAGCAAAAGCAGAAAATGATGCAGAGGCTACGAAGGCAGAAGCAGAAAAGGCTAAGGAAGCACGTATTGTTGCTGCCGGACACTTGGCTGAACAGAATAAGAAGAAGGCAGAGCAGGAAAGAGAGGCTGCCGAGGCTGAGTTTGAAAGTCTTCGCCGTCAGAGAGCTGCAGATGCAGAGAAGCAGGCCAAGATTAGTGAAAACGAGGCTGGCGTGGATGTTGTAAAATCCAATGCCGTCCTAGGAAAGGAAAAAGCCGAGTCAGAAAAGACTATTGGTGAGGCCGAGGCTGCATCCAGAATGGCAATTGAGAAGGCTAAGGCAAATGCCGACAAAGAGATTGCTGTTGCTAGGGCAGATGCCGAAAGAGCAAAGCAGACGGCAGACATCATGGTTTCAACTGAGATCGAGAAAGAAAGAAAAGCCCAAGAAGCTGAAGGTACGAAGCAGAAGGCCATCATTGAGGCACAAGGTGAGGCTGAGGCAATCCGTCTTAAAGCCATAGCCGAAGCAGAGGCAACAAAGATTAAGGGTCTTGCAGAAGCCGACGTTGCCAAGGCAAAGGCAGAAGCCGAGCAGGAACTCAAGAAAGCAGAAACCGCTGCAATCAAGTCTCTCAAAGAGGCAGGCATGGACGATACAGCCATCGTTCAGTGGTCCATGAAGGAAGAGTACAAACACATCATGGAAGCCGAGAACAAGAGGTTCGAGCATGTCTCGACCGGAAACGTGACCGTACTCGGCGGGGAGGGTGCTGCTGGTGGATTCCTCAAGAAAACTGTGGAAGCTATCGCAAGTGCTTCTAGCGTTAGGGATAAAATTCCTGGACTTCCCGGAATATTCTCAGCACTAGAGAACTTCGACGCTAAGCAAGCAGCAGCAAAGCTCCTTGGCGGAAAGCAGCCCGAAGGTCCAGCAGATCAGGAACCTAAGGCTCCAGAAACTCCAGAGCCTAAGACCCCGGAACCTAAGGAGTAAAAAAAAAGAAATAGAGAAGATTTAATCGTCTTCTCTATTTTTATTTCGACCTATTCACATTATTCCAAAGTTTGCCCAGCTGATAGCAAAATCCCAAGTTCTTATTAGTGGATATGATTTGTAGTATTGTATTATTTGATAAGAGATTTATAGACCTTGATCTTGATGTGATTGGAGGCATTCATTATCGTGGTAAGAATACGAGTTTAGATATTTTTTGTATATCTAAGACCACCCCGCGATATAGTCAATTTGAAGATATCTCAAAGTACGAATTTCTAATCATTCCACAGTGTATAGGTGATGTTCTTCCAGGTACCTTTGATATTGGAGAGGTTTGGGCCGAGCGTGAAGAGATAGGAAAAGACGGATGGTGGGTTTGGAGAATTGACTGGAAAATGGCTGAAGCGGTTATAGACGAGTTCATTATTCGCTGTAAATACCTCAAGAAGATGGAAATGCAAGCAAAATATAAAATGGAGTGTAGGAAGAAACGGAAATAGTGGAATCTGCTATTTTCCCGTTTTCTTTTTCTTACTAATGTAAACAATAATATATAAATTTTATGTTAAAAACACAACCAATGCTTTATTCGTTAGAGGACATAACGATCGTGTCCTCTATAGTTACGGATATTAAATCTAGAAAAGAGTGTAATCCTTACAGAAAGGGGCTTGAAGGGCAAGAGAATTTCTTTCCAATAATAGCCAGCCCAATGGAGAATGTTGTAAATGAGGAAAAATGGCTCAAGTACTGGGGATGTGGAATTTCCTGCATTATCCCACGAACAATTCCAGAAGGCCACACAAAAGAGTCCTGGTTGGAAAAAAGACTTGAGCTGTGTAAGACAGTTACATGTGCTTTTGGATTGCAGGAGGTAAGAGACAATTTTCTTATAAACCAGAATAGCTATGGTGGAAAATACTATGTACTAATAGACATAGCTAATGGAACTATGCAAGATGAGATTGACTTGGGGAAAGAGTTAAAGAGGACGTATGGCGATAGAATTGTTCTCATGGGAGGAAATATTTCTAATCCTGAAACATATCTCTTGTATGACTCTGCCGGATTTGATTTTCTAAGGTGCTCTGTTGGAACTGGTAGTGCTTGTCTTAGTAGTGTTCAAACTGGTATTAATTATCCAATGGCCTCTCTTATCGACTCCATATCTGAGATAAAATATAGGTACAGTGGTCATACAAAGATAATTGCCGATGGTGGTCTAAGAAATTTCAGAGATATCATAAAGTGTCTTGCTTTGGGTGCTGATTATGCCATGTTAGGAGGACAACTAGCTAAGGCCGCAGTACTGGATAAAGAGTCTGTTGGCGATAAAGTAGTATTTGCCGGCATGAGTACAAAAGAAATGCAAAGAAAGATGGGCAACTCTAATATAAAGACATCAGAAGGCAAGGTATTCGAGGTCACTAAAGAATATACACTATCTGGCTGGACTGAAAACTTTGACTCATATCTTAGGAGCGCTATGTCTTATTGTGATGCTAGAACTCTTAGGGAATTTAGAGAGAAGGCGATATGTCAAGTAATAAGTCCTAATGCATCATCTCAAATAAACAATAAATGATAGACTTTAGAGAGATAGTAGTTGCCCAGTACGAAGAAAAGATACTTAAGCAATTTGATTCTTTTACTAGGAATGGTTGGGGACAGATTCTCATAGACTATATAAACAAAAAAGAAGAGGAAAGTCTAAGGGATACTGGCTTTACGTTCTTAGATCCTGAGTTAAGAGTTATTAATAGTATTAGAGTTGAGGGAGAATATGTTGTTGTTAGGTTTACTCGCGGCAATACTCTTAGGTTCGCGGTAGGAGCTGAGTTATTATCCACATATACAGATTTCAGAGAGATTTACATAAAAGGCTCAGAACTCTTAAATATGGATGAAAACAAATAGTGAGTTAGTAGAGCATATAAAATCATTACCAGAAAACAGTGGAGCAACTATCAGGCTTGGTGAATTCGAGTCTGGTACTATAGGTTATCCGGAAGAGTGGAAAGATCTTATTCCTAGGATAATTGAGCATCTAAGGATAAAGAATAGAGTTCACAGGAGGTACTATGGTTGCAGATATTTCCCGTCTAAGTACTACAAAATTTCAAAAGTTAGGATACGATACGCCTATTTATATCCAAGTAAAAGAAACAATCACATCATAGTTGACTTTTGGTATGAGGAGAAGTCAGATAGTAGGTCAATTTCATGGTGTTGTTCTGAGGATATAAAGATTAGCGACTTTTGCGATCCTGAATTTGAGAGAAAGCACATGGAAAAAGAAAGGGAAATGAGGAAAAGAAGCCTAAATAAATCGATAGATAGATTGTTAGCTAATCTTGGGAAACTATTAATGGAACAGGATAAGATTAAAAAAGAAGAAGAGGGTAACTAAATCCCTCTTTTTATTTCGAACTCATCAAGAATCTTACACACATATCCCTCCTGGTTCAAAAATAGGTAATCTTCTTGCTTTGGTTCAATATTATTCTTCAGTACAGCTCCAATCATATAGTAAGGAGCACCAAGACCACATATTTCTTCACACTTAGTATCCAGATCAAGTTTGCCGAAGAATTTTATTTTTCTTTCTGGATTATTCTTGGACTGGAGATAGTAGTGTTGTAATTGAAACTGTGATACTTTAGTTTGTAGTCCTAGTTCTGTTTCAATTATTCCTCTTATATCTTCCTCCAGGTCTATGTCATTATACTGGATTTCATATATAAGTTCGTCTGGCATCATTGAAATCAGTTTATAGTTCTCGGGCAGTAGTTCTTTATCTTCTAAAAACTGTCTTATACGATTAATCAGGAACTTTTCTACTGTCTGAATTCTACCGACATTCAAATTACCATATACAACACTTCTGAAATACTTAGAAGACTGTAGATGTTTAGAGTCGGTATATTTAGACAGTAATGAGTTCCAATCTAAATCGTTATACACACCTACTTCTCTTAGAGCTTGAAAATTTGCACTCTTAAGGTCGATGGATAGATAGCAGCCACCCAGTGTATTAGCTTCTAGTTCAAAGATAGACTTACTTGCTACACCATTTAAAGGACTAACCGCGTACTTTGACATATCCCCCGAAACTAGAGCTTTATATTCTGAGTTGTCTTTGAGATCCTGGATTATTCTGTTCCTAATCACATCCCATCTATCAAGAGTTCCCTTTTCGTCATCCCCCAGCTCGGATATGAACAGCTTATATTTCTCCTCAATCCCTGGAAATACTTGAAAAACTCGAGTCCAGTATTGTTCATCTGGGATTGGTGATACAGACAGCTTAATATCACTTAGAAACCTCTTTAGTATTTTTCTTTGGCTCATAATATTGTAGTTAATGATTTTAGATAATTATTGTATTCTTCATCTATACTCGGTCCCTCTTTTGTCCCACTAGATACAGAGGTGAGGATTTCTGAAAAGGACTCTCTTTCCTGTTCTTTGTACGAGATACCATTTACTGAATCTCCTTTTACTACTTCTATAAGATCGCATACTACCTCATCATCCTCTGGTATTACTTCGGAGAACTTTAGATATGTTTTCTTTGTCCAGGAAATACCGTCGGAAGTATCTAGTCTAATAATTTTTCCAACCCTAATACAAGACTCCGCGGCCTTCTTTCTAACATCATCCAAATAGCTACATACATCATCTCTCATCCTTTCCCTGGTTTTTTCTAGATCTTCTATACTAAAATAATCTTGTCCAGGTATTTCCTTAAGTTGATCTATAAGTGCACTTACTCTAGCTGATGCAACCGTTACATCAAGCCTATTATCATAATCTTTAATCTTCATACATAGATAAGGAAACAAAAGAAAGAGGATATTCTAATCCTCAATCTTCTTTATAATAACGTTCTCCCATTTTCCAAGCGTGAGGTCCAGAGCAAGGAAGTCAATATACTTAGTGAATCTTGGGTGCATCGTATCATGGATTTCATATATACCGTCCATTATCTCACTTATGCCACTTATAGCCACTTTATCTCCATAGCTAAATACATCAAGCAAGTCTCTAGACACGGCTATCCACTTTATCTCACCATTCTTGAGCTTATCCTTGTTTATCTTTGAACCATCTGCTGTTGTTAGAGGATCGTTATCACATTGTCCTACTACCGGATTATACACAGTTCCGGTTACAATGTAGGTGTTATTTTCTGCAAGTTTTGTCCTTGCATACTCACCCCAGATTTCATCGTCTATAAAATCTATTAAATTATTATTGACGATCTCCTCTCTGAAGTCTTCTTCCGAATAGACCTCAAAATCTTCTTCTGTCTCACGTACAGTATTACTGCACATAGACCAGAGTATTAATACTACAGATATAATAGCTATGACGCTAAATATACTGCGAAAATCTGATTTTTCCATAACAGATTATTTATAGTTAAACAAAATGTAAGAGTTCTAACCATAATATAAACTTTAGGTATTCTCTTACATTAATAAGGGTTTAAAGTGATCCTAGCCGGCGCAACATGCGTCACTACCGGGATCTTCTTCCCATTTCTTGATCCGAAATTTTTTATCCCTATTTGAGTACACTATAAGATACTTAGTGAATGGTATTCTTATATGAAAATAAACAGATTTCTCGTCACCGCCATCATATTTATGAATACACACTGATTTATAATACATACTAGTATTGTGTATCCAGAAAGTAGTATAGGTATTGTTGCCGTTTGGACTCTTAAATATCCTCAAGGTCGATATCTTTCCCATATAGTACTCATCTCCGAACCAATAAACCTTTATCCTTTTCCAAATATGTGTAGGACTTGTCTTGGTTCTCTCAATCTTAAGTTTCAACTGTTCATTCTCCTTTTCCGCAGTCAAAGCTCGATTTTGCCATTCTCTCCAATCTGACTTCTTTATTACTTTTCTCTCAGGGTATTGGAGGGGGACGCGTAGATGTAGAGGTTGTACAGAACTAGGACCCATTATCGTCGGCATACCTAGTGATTTATTACAAGCACTCGAATTACTATTACTGTTGTTTGCCATTAATTTTCTTTTTCTATTATTAAGGAATTGTTTCCTTACTTGTGAAATGAAAGATAAAGATATGGAAGAGAAACGAATAAGAGTACGTTTTGCTCCCTCACCAACCGGACCACAACATATAGGGGGCATTAGAACAGCACTATATAATTATCTCGTGGCGAAGAAGGCTGGAGGAGATTTTATACTTAGAATAGAGGATACAGACTCTTCTAGGTATGTTCCAGATAGTGAAGAGTATATTCTTGAGTCTTTGAAATGGGCTGGAATAATGCCAAATGAGGGTATAGAGGAAGTGGATGGAAAGCTTAGAATTGCAGAAATATCCAGTGAAAAGAATCCACATGCTCCATATCGTCAGAGTCAAAGAAAGTCAATATATAAAGTTTATGTAAAACAGCTTCTAGACTCAGGAAAGGCGTACGTTGCTTTTGATACTCCTGAAGAAATTGAAAAACTGAGGGAAGAGGCTAAGGCAAATAAAAAGAACTTCTCCTATAACGTCTGGACTAGAAAAAATCTAAGAAACTCATTAACCCTGTCGGAAAAAGAAACGCAGGAGTTAATGGATACTAGAACAGATTGGGTTATTAGGTTTAAGATGCCAGAAGTAGATGAGGTTATTAAGATGCACGACGAAATCAGAGGAGATATAGAAGTGCATACAAAAACACTCGATGACAAAGTTCTCTGGAAACGATCCGACGAGCTTCCTACTTATCATCTTGCAAATATAGTAGACGATCACTTAATGGAAATAACTGATGTGATTAGGGGAGAGGAGTGGCTATCTAGTCTTCCACTTCACGTCATGCTATATAATGCATTTGGTTGGGAAGCTCCTAGGTTTACACATTTATCAGACTTATTAAAACCGGCAGAAATGGGTCCAGGTAAGCTAAGTAAAAGAGATGGAGATAAGGGCGGTTTTCCTGTATTTCCTATATCTTGGTACTCGAAAAATATTAAAGTAAAAGGATATAGAGAGTCAGGATATCTACCCGGGGCATTTATAAACTTTCTTGCTTACCTAGGATGGAATCCAGGAGACGATACAGAGATAAAGAGCCTAGACGAACTGGTGAATGAGTTTTCTATATCAAGATGTCAATTGGCTGGAGCACGATTCAACCCAAAGAAGAATTTGTGGTATAGTCGTGAGCACCTAAGACTTAAGACTCCAGAAGAATTAGAAGAAATCATTGAGCCAGAACTAGAAAGAAATGGATATAGGTTTACTAAAGATCATATAATAGATATAATAAACCTTCTCCACGATAGAATAGACACACTTAATGACATTTACAAGAAAGGTCAGGTATTCTTCAAGGAGCCTAACGGTATAAAGTTGTCTGATTGGGATGTCTATAAAGAATATGTCCCAGATGCTCTTAGGCTTCTCAGATTTGTTAAGGATTTATCTGAGTGGGAAAATCTTAAGTCAGAAATGGAAAACTATCTGATTGGTTTAGTTGGAAATTGGAAGGTCGGGGTGAAAGTTATAAATTGTTCCAGGATGATAATTTCTGGATCACCTAATGGACCAGACTTAGCAGCAACTATTTTAGTCTTAGGCAGGGAAACTCTTATAAATAGAATAAACTTATTTAAAGCGAACTATGGTTATAGAAATAGCTAATGCAACTTACAGGAAAGGGTATGGTCAAAGATTAGATGAGATTACGATTCCCTCACTTCGAGCCAAACTTAATTCAATAATAGAGTGGGATCAGAGTGTTTTCCCGCCTAAACAGAAGGAAGGAAGTAGTGAGGACGAGTGGGTTGAGGATAGAGAATTCCTAGGATCAGTCCCGGAACTTAAGATAGGAACGACATTTAAGTTTGGAAACCAGCTAATAGCAGTTGAGAGCGAGGATACGATCGTCTTGGTCCTGTCAGAAACTGGAATAAAGGGTCTTCAAAGAGTGTGGCAAGAGAAAATCAAGCCAGAGTTAGACATTGTGTATGATTCAGACACCCCGGATAAGGCGGAGTTTGAGAAAGCACAGGTAGAGGACATACCAGAGAACTGGAAAGAAGTACAAATTCCATATGGAACAATGAGGCTTCTAAAGGACAGGATAATAGGTGGAAGAGAAGACATGTTTCAGGAGAAAGGAACGTGCGTTAAAGTAGATTTCCAAAGCTCGGTAATTTGCTATCCGGCGACACTATATCTTCTTGACTGGAGTTTTAAATATGATCCAGCCGACTATGATGAAGATATGATGAAGCAGATCTCGGAGGAGTTGGTTAAAGCACTATACACCAGATTCCCTAGGGTCCCCAAACCGTATGAAAATCCCTATGAGAAGAGAAATCAGGCCGTAAGGGAAGCAAAGAAGATATCAAGTCAGATTATCGATGAGATTGAAGATGCAAAAGCTCGAGCTACGGCTATGAGTGGAGAAGGTGAAGATGGTGGTACTGAAGTAAAATCTTCAGAATTACCAGAACCCAAGCCGGGGAGATATACAGAGATTTTTGAAAATCCAGATGATGATGGAAATAAGATCGAGGCATATTCCGGTAAGCTCTATTATAAAGTAGAAGTCAATATAAATGGAGATGGAGAAACAACAGTCTCTCTTTCGGATGACCCAGACTTTTTGGAAGACCATGACTATGAAAAGTTTGGACTTAAGTTTGAAAAGGACTTCCAAGAATACAGAGTTGCGGAACTTATGGAGTCTGTATTTGAGGTTTGTGATCTTAATACATCCAACTATTCAGATCCAAACGTTCTAGAGAATAAGCTAAAGAACCACCCCGATTATGAAGAGGGTCGGTGGGTATAAAAAAAAATAAAGAGGGTTAATTCCCTCTTTTTATTTGGTTTTAAATTTATTGTACAATTGTATATCGAATTGTTCTAGAAGGCCATATTTACCTAGAGCCTCCCTCAATTCGCTCGCGCTTTTTGGAAAGTAGTCAAACCAGCTATAGTCTTCACAATATAGACTAGCCATCTTTATAAAATTAGATAAGAAATCATCAGTACTCTCAAAGTTGTTCTTCTTCAATTCGTCCCTCAGCACATGTTCCATCAGGCTTTCGGGAGTAGAATAACTTATCCTATGAGATTTTGCTGGTTTTCTTTCTTCATCATGTTCTGATTTTACTTCCTTCCTCTCGCATGCATCAACATCACTTTTCTGAGTTGTACAAACTTCTTTACTCACATTCTTTCTCTTTCCTTTACTTACTAAGCATACGAGTCCAAAAATTCCAATTATTATACCTCCTACGATCAGAATCTTTGATGAACTACTTTTCATAATTTCTTATGGTTTTAGTAACTTTTATTTTTCTCAATAAATCATATATTATAATCACGTTGTTAGTGTATCTCGATTTAAATGGTTGTTATATGTGGTTTAAGATGGTTTCGTCTAAACAAAAGTCTAAACGTTATACCTTATTACTCTTCTACTTTAGGACGGGATATACTAAAAAGTATACCACAGCCTATTTTGATTCGCGCACTCTTAGTTCACACACATTAGGTGATATGGAGGTAAATCCATACTTCCATACAGAATTCGTCTTGTCCCACATACGACGTAGACGTGGTGCGATTTCATGTGAGTTCCTGCTATATTCTAGCAGGAGTAAATGCCTTGTCGGAAATTGTTATAAGCATAGTTCTCCACTCCCTATTAATTCTCACTGTACACCTAATATTAAACTCGTAAGTAGTCTAATTTTAACCTTATTAATTATCATACTTAGTTCTTTATTTAAATTTGTCTAATATTATCATTCCGTACAAAATTAATAGATTAAGTATAGATTAGTATCATCTATTAATATTTAATTACTTTTAATAACTTTCTTAGATAACCTGAGCCGACAAGGCTTATTGCGAAATCTTAAAATTATATTCATATATAAGATTTTAATGCTTTCTCAGTGGTACTCAATTATTCTAACATTTGGCGTAAATTCATTGCCAAACATCTGAGAACAATTATAGAAAGTTGTATTCTCGTTTGATCCTTCGCAGAATCTATGAATATGTCCAAAAACGTGGATCTTTGGCTTAATCTTTAAGACCGCCTGATACAAAAAGTAGTTTCCTGGTTCTGAGTCTCCATAATCTCCTATAGAGTCTTTTATGCAACTTAATCCATACCACCTAGGGGCCTCATGCGTTATCAGTATGTCTATTCCAGGAGGTATTCTTTTTATATCATTGCAGTTCCAAGTATGGGGAAATGCCATATATAGATCAGTTCTAGGGTTGCCATACAAGCGAATTGTTTCCCCATTTAGCAGATTAAGAAATGTAAATTTTTCATCCACCAATACACTGAACTTAGGCCCCAGCAACTTACAGAAATCCAGCTTTGATGTATTATTAGATAGGTGTATCCTCTCCAATAGATAATCATGATTGCCTGGAACAACTATAAAGTCCTGCGCATCCGGGAACATCTCCCTAAGTTTGTCGGACAGAGTCTTAAACTCCTTCTCTTGATCTGCAATATTATCCGAAGAACAAAAATCCCCGGGGAGAATAACTAGATCTACCCCGGAGAATGATTCAGTGTAATAATTTATAAATCCATGTATATCTGAAAGTACAGCAATTCTAGTCATTTCAGATATAAGGCTATTGCGTTATTACGGTTTGTTTATTTTTTATAATAAGCTTCTTGACTATATTAGATAGGTTCTTTGCTAGGTTAGCTACGTCGCCAGAAATATCTATATAGTGGTCAAACATATCCTTTGCTCGCGCAATTGGTTCGATGCTTATCTGTATAACATCTGTATCAAGCTTATTCTGTACTTCAGTTACTTTTTCCCTAACATCTCGGATTGCTGGCCATCCTCCATAATCTCTTGCGGCAGGATAACCATCCGATAGAACGAACATCAATACATGGCTGGTTGTTAGGCTTCTAACCCTATTCGCCACTTCATATATTGCGGTTCCGTCTCGGTTCTCGGACCTTTCTTTTGCTGATCCCAAAGAATACGGACTTACAGAATTTCCTTCTTTATAAATATTAATTTCAGTAGATCCCCTATATAGAATGTCTCCCGAATGGCCATATACAAATAATTCTACTCCAGGCTGATTTTTAAGTGCCTCGGTTAGTAATATTGCACCCCTTCGAGCTGCCCTCATGTTATCGTTATAGCACATTGATCCTGACTCATCTATGAGAACACATACTGCAAGTTTGTTAGTAACTGCTGTGCCCTTTCTTACATAAACCTGTGGAATGCCCTGATAAGCTTCTGCAAGTTTTGTCGTATCAAGGAGCCCAGACCTACATCCGTATACATTAAATTCAAAGTTCTTATCATAACCATGAATCAGCTTACGTATGCCAGGTATGTATTTACTAATAGCCTTTTTATCATACTCATACTGATATTTGTCTCCTTTGGCTTTCGTAAAGAATGTATTTTTATCCTTTCCCAAAGATACTGATCCATCACACATTCCGCTTAGGGTTTCTGCTGTTTTAGTATCCTTTATGGAGGTTATAATCTTATCGTCGAGATCATCTGTAGACATCCTAGCTCCATCGTCAAATCCGCCGGAAATGACTTCTACCGCCTTTTGTCCAACTTTAACAGCATATTTAAGTTGTTCAAAAAATTCTCCGAGCTCCTCCTCTGAACTAAATATATTTTTAACCTCAGTATAGATCTTTTCAGCACAAATACATGTCTGTTTGGTCGAGTCAGGAATAGGATTAAGTATTGATCCTATATTTTCATATTGGGTCTTATACTTTTCAATCACATCCATATCCACATTCTTAGGGAATCTGATCAACCTAAACAAATTTATTAGAAATAGTCCACCATCTGAAGAAATCGATCCCGCGGACTCTAAGAAATTATTGTAAGAGAACAGCTTCTCTTTCTCAACAAAGTCAAGGTATCCGGGCCTCTCCTTCAAAAGTGCATCTTCTACTCTTTCATCTTCTATAAGATTAAAAAGTATGTCTACAAAATCTATTTCCGCAGTAGTTATTCCCTCTTTACTTCTAAGATTATTTAAGAAGGACTTATAGACATTATATTCTGTGTGCTTTAGGTGGGCAGCCTCATTTACAGCTAAGGAGCAGAATATCTTAATCTTTTCCTCAACGGTCTTATCCTTATCTTCCAAATAATACGTAGGTACAAATATCTCTCTAGTATTATTTGGTAGACTGCTGTAACCTATACTATTAAGTTGTAGTTTTACAGTGAAAGGAAAATCCAGAATTACAATAAGATCCCTTGCTTCCCTTACTGCCTTTACAACTATTTCAGAAAGGTCCCTAAAACCTGACTCCGATACTCTAGTGGTGGAGAAGGTGGTTGTCTTTGAGTAATCATAATATCCTCCATAATAACCTCCATAACCCCAACTACTAAGGGATCCGCCAAGGCCTGAGTATCCGATCGAAGATTTGTATCTGCTTCGATAGGCGTCTTCATACTCAATATCGACATCATCTTCATCATACCCCCAGCCGCTGTAATAGTAAGAGGATTTTTTACCATCCTCTTTCTCCTTTTCTTTACTTTTATCTTTATCCTTTTTCCAGGAGCCGTAGAAATATCCACCACTCCATTTATTATAGTGAGACATATCTATTAATAAGATGAAATTGTCTTATAAATAATTCCTCTTTCTCCCTCAGTCTTTGTTCCTTCGTACAGTGGCAAATAGATTTTTTCCATTGCCCCACCGATAGTCCAGCCATCGGCTACAAGATTAGCCACCATTAAGGTCTCTCTGATTGAGAGCGATACGGATACTTCTTGCTTATAGCATAGTGATCTAATATTATTAGCTATCTTAACTATAATATCAGCCATATCTTTCCTGATTCCTGTTCTTTTTGCGAGAACCTTTGATTCTTCTGAAGATGGAATATATCCAAGCTCAAGCGGGAAGAATCTATTAACTAATGCCCTATCCATAGAGTTAGTTCCGCTATATTCGGATCCGACATTAGCTGTTGCTATAAACGTAACCTCCGGATTAACATCTATTTCTCTTTCACCTGCACCCATTGCTACTTCAATGTTCAAGTTTCTTCTGTCATCTAGACAAGAGAATAGAACATTCATAGCGCTAAGAGGAGCACGAGATAGCTCATCAAGGAGTATTACACAGGGCTCTTTAATAACCTGAGTAAACTTAGCATAGTCAAATATACTTTCACCTTTACTAAGTCTATGAACTCCTAGTAGAGATGACACAGGATCTACCATAGTTCCCATATCAAATGTATAGAGCTTCTTTCCCATTCGATCACATATCTCTTTCACAACGCTAGTTTTCCCACAACCTGTAGGACCAACTATCATCGTATTTATATGTTTCTTTATATTTCTCACTAAAAGCGCCCAGTCGTCAGCGGATACAAAGAATCCATCCTTACTGCTAGTAGGTGCCTGAAGGGCCTTATCTTTCGATATCTCACTTAGAAGTGTTGGCTCCTCTGGTTCTACTGCGTCTTCTGACTTTTTTGGCTCTTCGGGTTTTGATTCTTCGGCTTTTGTCCTTCCCAAAACACTATCTACGTCACGGCCCTCAGATTTTAATTTCTCTATGAACGCCTTGAACGCTGAGGAAGCATAGTCTGTTCCAGTTTCGCTAACTCTACAAATGCTTCCAGTTCTATAATATTTTCCACCCGCAACTGATGTTAACCAGGATGCGGCGAAAATAGTTCCCTCTGGTTCAGAAGTCCAAGCACTCTTTCTTGTACATGAGACGTTTGAGATTACGTAACCCTGATAGTCAAGCGGTACCAGTTTATACTCTGATCCTCTTTTAGTTTTTCTTAAAAAAATCATTGACATAATATAATTAAAATTTTGATTTTCATACATGAGGAGATCTTTCTCCTCAATCATAAGATTTTTAACGGAAATAAAAACCAGACCATAACACTGATCTGGTTTATTTTTTACAGCACCGCTGCTGTTCCTAACTTACCTCCATACAATGAAGGATTTCCTCTTTGTCGTAGGATTACACACAATGCTGTCTCTCCGTCCCACTCACTCTTAGTTGTAAAGAATCTAGGATCAGAAAAGTCTCCTGGTTTTTTCAATATTTCACCAAGATTTGTGCTTTGTCCTTGGAAGAAGACATCAAACCTGGTTGTCAGTTTGGTGACATACGAATTCGATGCGCCAATAGTTTTTCCGATTCTATACGCGTTCTCATCCCCTTCAGAATCAGGATATTTCTCTTTATCACTGAATTCATCAAGCCAGAGCCTTAGCTCAGTATCCTTAGGACACTCACCAAGTAGCTCGGCAACCTTAGGAATACTCTCTTCATTTGCTCCTCTTATGTAGAGGATGTCGAATACGAAGTTGGCTCTTGGAATATTGAGGTTTGTCTTTGAGTCTATAGACCCAAGAATATTTACCTCCTCTACAATTGCCTTTAGAATATCAATCGTGGATATTTCAAGAAGATCTACCGTTTCAATAACCTGATCCTTCTTGGACTTATCTATGAGATTGTCGTTAATATACATATCAACAGCACTTGCAGATAGATTTCCAAACTCTTGAATATACCTTATTCGACCAGGCCTTGATATAAGATTCTCATTAACCGAAAGCGTGTTGGTAGTCAAGAGATACAGTTTCCTCGACTTATTATACACACCGTCGATCATTTTAAGAAGAATCTGTTGATCATCCCCAGTAAAGGTCTTTTCGGCTTCATCGATGAATATTACGCACTCAAATTCAAGCGCCTGGATGAAATCCAATATAAGCCCTTCATAAGAGTGATTGACTATGATGGTCGGAATTTTCATATCATTGCAGAGAAGTTTGGCAGAAACCGTTTTACCAGTTCCCTTGATTCCATTGTAAATGATACCAAGGTTTCTGCTACTCTCTACATATAATTTTGAATTCCAGACAGTTTTAACCTTATCAAACATGTCTGAACCGCCTAGATCATAAATTTTATAATCAAAGGTGAATTTATCCGCGACAAAAGTTAACCCTAGTCGCTTATCCATTGGGTTTGGACTCTGATACACCTGCCAAATTCCAGGCCCAATGTTATCAGTTATCTCTACACCGCCATTTACGGGATAGTAAATACCAGCCTCGTTTATCCATTTTTGTCTCATAATCAATACATATTATTTAGTAGAATTCCTAAATCGACATAATCAATGTCGCAATTCGATGCTGCCAACTGATCTTTATTACTTTGACCAGATAAGCCAGAATAGATTCCAACATATATAACATCTTT